>Ga0207418_100109_pt1 | contig 21091 bp, 20 predicted proteins | sample LakMenEpi05Aug08_FD_150669 | JGI IMG/M metagenome (GOLD analysis project Ga0207418, IMG submission 150669) | Freshwater microbial communities from Lake Mendota, WI - 05AUG2008 deep hole epilimnion (SPAdes) | ecosystem: Environmental > Aquatic > Freshwater > Lake > Epilimnion/Euphotic zone ...
GCGCCCGTCCCACCGCTCGACGAGGTTGAGCGGCTTGTGCTCTTGGGGGTAGCGGCTGAACCCGTCCGACCAGTCAAGCACGATGCCCGTGTGCCGGCCCGTGAACCCCGGCCCGACGCCGCTGCCCATCGTGAGCAGTCCCTCGAGGTAGTGCATATGCACGGCCTCTATGCATTCACCCATCGCGCCCCACGGCTGGAGGTCGCCGGCGCATGGCGCGAACGCGGTTTCGTCGCGCTCGAACGCTTTGGGATCGCTTGCGAGCTGGTGCAGCGGGATGCCGCACCATTCGGCGCCCGTCTCGAGCAGGACGTGCGCCATGACGATCTGCGCGGGTCGGGCGTACACGGCGTGCCAGATGGCTCGCGTGGTGCCTGCGGGCATCGTGGGCCCGAGGGCGCGATTGTCTACGTGAACGTACAGGTGAAACGGCAGATTGGCGTGTCTGGGCATAGGCGTTCGTATACTAGCGGTGCGGAGACGTGGGTCTGCGGTGTCGGAGCCAAACACCCACATGCGCCGGCGCACAAGGCCGCGAGGTACGACCGCCGGCAGGCCACGCATTGGGGTAGAAACAACCTCCCGCCCAGGGGCAGGCACGACGAAGCTCGTGCGCTGTCCCACGTGACGAGTGTGCTAGTCATGGCGCGACGTGACTACAGAACTACACAGGTGTAGCGGATTCGCTCACATACGAACGAAACGAAACAGCCCCGCGTAGGGGGCTGTCGTGCGCCAGAGCCTTGCGCCGTGCTTTCGCGGTTTCCCGCGTCGCCATTTGGCGATATGCAGCGTCTGGGGCGAGACGCGTGTTAGTTGGCGACATGATATCAAACAAACTCGCCGCGGATCTTGCGATCAACGCGGCGAGCTTCCGGGGGCAGAAGAAGGTGCCGTCCGTGGCACCAGGTGTCCGGTCGCGCCGCGCTTGGCGGCACAAGCCGCCTCGCCTCGTCAGAGAGGCACGCCAGACGGGAGCACTATACCCTGAAACAGAACACCCGCAAGCGAACTTGCGGGTGCCTGCAAATTTTGCTCGCAGTCGGCGACAAGGTCGCTATGCTGCTCGCTGGTCAACCAATCGCGCTTGCATTGTAGCGAACGTGCCTTCAGGGGCAACAATGCCGCATGAAGCTCCCGGCGCGGTAGGGGAGCATGGATGTAGACGCAGGGCCGAGTGACCCTACCCTGCGCCACCGAAAGGTGCGCTCACCCACGATTGAAGCGGCTGGCAGTCCTCCAGCGAAATGGTGAAATTCGTGGCATCGACCGACAGCGCGGCTCCGTGCGGGCTGGTTGATCGTGGCCCCATTGCGGGGTCACGCTCCCTCTGCGCTCACCATGCAGACTGAAAGCCCGGGCATCGGCGGCTCCGGCTCGGGACGAACACCTGCATAGAGATCCGAACCGATCTCTTCCCGAACGTCGGGCCACGCCGCGACGCCGGCACCCGCCCTGCATCGTTGACGCAGGAAGGCTGGCCTGTATACTTGCTCGTATGACAACCCCGACCTTCCTCGAGAACATGGCGCTGGTAGCTGAACTGTGGCCGAAGTTTCAGATGGACAAGGCGCTGCGCGACATTGTGTACGAGAAGTGGCAGGCGCTCCACCAGGACAAACTCCGCGACTGCATCCGCCAGCACCGCCTCGAGCGTGACTCGAAGCCGGACATCGCCGCGATCCACAAGAAGTACTGCGCGATCACCGGGCAGGACCGGCCGACGAACATCCCGGACGCCTCGCGCACGCGCCGGCAGGCCGACCGATGCATGGGACCGACGCCCGAGGAGCTCGAGGAATGGGAAGCGTGGGCCGAGGAACTGCTCGCCACCGCAAGCGACGCCGAGATCCGCGAGGTCCACGAACGGCTCGGGCTCACGTTCACGGCGCGACGGTTCCTCGCCATCGCCGTCGAGTACTGCCGGAAGAATCCCCCCTTGATTCGTTGATACGCTGGCGTATACTGCCCGCTCACCCCTAACGAGAGGAACTCACATGGCTTGGTATGCAATCGTCTGGCGCGAAGATACGCCTCGCACGTGCTCGATCAACGTCCCGAACTTCAACAAGTGGTGCGTGGACAACGAAGAAACGCTGTTCGTCAAACTGGGAATCCGTGGAGACAATTTGGCCACGCGACTTGTCTACGAGTGGAATCGCACCTGGGGCGATGGCATCCCAGCCTTTGAGGCGGACGGCCGGAGCCGTATCAAGGCCGTGTCAAACGAGTACTACGCTCGAGTCGGCGTCGTGCCCGAGCACGAAGCGCCGAAGATGGAATACTTCGGGGACGGCGAATGGTGGTGGCATTACGGCGACAAGGAAGATGGCACCGCCAAGCACCGCACCGTGCTTGCCATCGTTCAGGCCGATGACGTGGTGAAGGCCACCAAGCACGCCGAGGAGCTGATGGACGAGTGGTCCGAAACCGTCGAACAGTACGACACAGACGAGTGGAACAGCGACCGCCGAGGCATGCGGACCCAGTACGAGGAGTTCCGCGAGTGGGTGCACGAGAAGGCCGGCATCATGCCGCCCGAACCTGAACCCGAAGCAGGCTGAACACAACGCCGTCTCCACGAAACGCCGTAGGCAAAAATCTGCCTGCGGCGTTCTCGTCGGTAGACTGCGCGCATGGCGCGGCGAAAGAACCCGATCCTGCTCGCCAACCTCGATGACTGCCTCCTCGGAGTCATGTACCCCAAGGCCACCGAACGAACGGGTATACCCGTCGCCGTATACAGCGCCGACATGATCGCCGCACGGCTGCGCGACAACCACAACCTCACCCTCCCCGAAGCTCGCGCCTTCGTCACCGACAACATCGAAACCAACGAAATGGGACCAGGAACCCCGCGCCTCATCTGGGCAGCAACCAGCGAGGATTTCGGGCAGTGCGTCAACCCATGACGGTATACTGCGCGCAATGAATATCCGAACGTATGACGATTTCAAGGCCGCAGTCACCACGGCCGTGGAATCGAAGGGCGAAACCCGGTGCTCCGTCGCACGACGCCTCGAGCAGCAGGGCGCCCTCCGCGCACATACCGTCATGTGCCTCCTGTCCACCGCCCCCGTCATCGGCCGGCGGAAGCCGTCGTTCGACTCCGTCCTCAAGCTCGCAGACGCCGCAGGGCTCGAACTCACCCTCACCCCCAAGGAACATCGTGCCGAGTAAGTCACCCGCCCAGCGCCGCCTCATGGCCGCAGCCGCACACTCCAAGGCGTTCGCCAAGAAGGTCGGCGTGCCCATGTCCGTCGCCAAGAAGTTCAACCGCGCCGACGCCCGCAAGTCCAAGGCCCGGAAGCAGAAGTGACGCGCCTCGTCGCCTACGGCGAGAACGGGCGCCGGGTAGGGGAAAGCCACCACCATGCCACGATCCCGCAAGCCATCGTCGATGAAATCCGCGAACTCCACGAAGACCACGGATGGGGCTACCGCCGCATCGCAAAGCACCTCGGCCTCGCCTGGTACACCGTCGCCAAGATCGCGAAGTACCAACGCCGCGTCGCCGTCCCCCGCCGATGGGAGCGCATCCCCGAAGCGCAAGATGGGCCGGCCAAGGCTTGAGAAGGCACCGGAACCCGTTGCGGCGGCAGTACTTGAATGGCTCACAAAGGGCCGCACGCTGCTTGCGTTCTGTGAGCAGGCAGGCGCGCCCGACAGGCAGACCATCATGAACTGGGTGGACGCCGACCCAGAGTTTGCTCGGCACTACAAGGCCGCCCGGGAGAAGGGCCAGGAGGCCGCGCTCGAGCGGTGCGAGGAGATCGCCGACATCGAGCCGGAAACGCCCGTGCAGGCCACCTGGCGCAAGTACCAGATCGACACCAAACTCAAGATCCTCCGCATGACGAACCCCGCCAGATATGCCGAAAAGGTGTCCGTGGATCATGCTGGCGGCATCACCCTGAACGTCATCACGGGCGTCCCGGATGCCGACGAAGGCTGAAACCGTCACGCTCGGGTACGTCCCGCGCACGTGGCAGCGCAAGTGCCACAAGGAACGCAGGCGGTTCACGGTCCTCGCCCTGCACCGCCGTGCCGGCAAGACGGAGCTCGCCATCATGCAGCTCCTCAACGCCGCCCTGAAGTTCACGGGCGACCTCGGGTTCTTCGTCTATACCGCGCCGTACCTCAAGCAGGCCAAGGCCATCGCCTGGGCGCGTTTGAAGCAGAAGATCGACCCGTTCATCCGCACGGGCGCCGTGGACGTCAACGAGGCCGACCTCGCCGTCACGTTCAAGCACAACAAGGCCACGATCCGCCTGTTCGGCGGCGACAACCCCGACGCCCTGCGCGGCGTGCGTTTGGACGGGTGCGTCATCGACGAGGTCGCCCAGATCAAGCCCGAAGTCTGGAACGACATCATCCAGCCAGCCCTCTCCGACCGCAAGGGCTGGGCCATGTTCATCGGGACGCCCGCAGGCATCAACCTGTTCAGCGAGTTGTACTACCGCGCCAGCACCCTGCCCGACTGGTATGCGGCGCGGTACACGGTCCACGACACCGACGCCCTCGACGCCGACGAGGTGGCCCGCCTCGAGCGCGACATGCCCGAGCAGGCGTTCGCTCGCGAGTACCTGTGCGACTTCAGCGCCGCAGGCGATGACCAGCTCATCAGCCTGTCCGACGCGGAAAGCGCCGCCGAGCGCCAATACCCAGACGGCGACGTGATCGACGCCCCGCTCGTCATCGGCGTGGACCCGGCACGGTTCGGCGATGACCGCAGCGCCATCGTCCTGCGGCAAGGGCTCCGCATGGAGAACCCACGAATCTATACGGGCATCGACAACATGGCGCTAGCGGCGGCAGTCGCCAACGTCATCGAGGAGCGCGACCCGGACGCCGTGTTCATCGACGCGGGAGCCGGCGCGGGCGTGATCGACCGTCTGCGGCAACTTGGCTACGAGGTGACCGAGGTGCCGTTCGGCGGCAAGGCCACGTTCCCGAACCTGTTCGTGAACAAGCGCACCGAGATGTGGTGGGCCATCAAGGAATGGATCGACCAGGGCGGCGCGATCCCCGACCGCACCGACCTGAAGCAGGAACTGTCCACCCCGCTGTACTGGTACGACAACGTGGGCAAGCGCGTCCTCGAGTCAAAGGACGAGGTCAAGAAGCGGCTTCAGGGCGGCGGAAGCCCGGACATCGCCGACGCGCTCGCGCTCACGTTCGCGTACCCGGTTGCCAAGATGCTGCCTCGAGAGGTGCGCGAGAAGCTGTCGCCGCGCCGCGAGGATCACGACCCGTACGAGGACATGTGAGTACCCGTAACGACTAGCGAGAGGAATACAGTCCGTGAGCATCATTCGCCACGCCACCGAGCAGGACATCGACGCATTGACCGCAATGGCCCGCGAGTTCCTCGCCTACAGCGCGTACGGCACGATGATCGCGCCGTCCGACGATGACATCCGTGCCGGCCTCCGGGCCGTGCTGACGGCCGGCGTCGTGTTCGTGGCCGAGGTCGGCGAACGCATCGTCGGTGCCGTGGTCGGCGTCGTGGCGCCCATGTGGTTTTCGCCGAGCGTCACGGCCGCCGTCGAACTGGCATGGTGGGTGGACCCCGCGCATCGCATGACGCGCATCCCGTTCCGGCTCATGCACGCGCTCGAGGCGTGGGGCAAGGAGCGCGGCGCGCAGCTCATGTGCATGAGCGAACTCGTCATCGAAGGCACGACGCCCGTTGCAAAGATGCTCGGGCGCATGGGATACGTGAACACCGAACGAACGCACGTAAGGGAGATCTGACATGGCAGCGATTTCGTCCATCCTCGCAGGCATCGCCGCAGGTGCCGCAGCCGCAGGGACCGGGTACGCCATCGTCGCGGGCGAGCGTGGCGCGTCCATGCAGCAGCAGGCGATGGGAGAGCAGCGTCAGGCCCAGCAGGCCGCCGCCGCCTCGGCCCGTTCGCAGCAGCGACGTAGCCAGCAGGCGATGGCCGCCGCCAACCGCGCCGAACCCGATGTCGCCGGGATCATGGGACGCGCCGCGGCCGAAGGCGCCGGCGGCCCCGCCAGCACCATGCTCACCGGGCCGATGGGAGTGAACCCGCAGGATCTCCAGCTCGGGCGCTCGTCGCTCCTCGGAGGTTGACGTGAGCCAGTACACCGGAGACGCATCCTCGTACCCCAACGCGCCCACGCGGGATCGGCTGTTCACCCGCTGGGGCCAGCTCAAGAGCGAGCGCGCCTCCTGGTACGCACACTGGCAGGAACTCACGTCGTACATCCTGCCGCGCAACGGCCGCTACTTCGTGCAGGACCGCAACCGCGGCTACCGCCGGCACAACAACATCTACGACAACACCGGGACGCGGGCGCTCCGCACGCTCGGCGCCGGCATGATGTCGGGAGCCACGAGCCCCGCACGCCAGTGGTTCCGGCTCGCCACGCCCGACCCCGAGCTGAACTCGTTCACGCCCGTGAAGCTGTGGCTCGATGACGTGACCAAGCGCATGCAGCGCGTGTTCCAGAAGTCGAACACCTACCGCAGCCTGCACCAAATGTACGAGGAACTGGGGTGCTTCGGCACCGCGTCCTCGATCATGCTCCCGGACTTCCAGGACGTGATCCACCACTACCCACTGACGTGCGGCGAGTACTGCATCTCAACCGACGCCAAGGGCCGCGTCTGCACCCTGTACCGCGAGTTCGACATGACCGTCTCGCAGATGGTCAAGGAGTTCGGGCTTGAGAACTGCTCCGTGAGCGTGCAGAACATGTACCGCACGGGCAGCCTCGACCAATGGGTGCCGATCATCCACGCCATCGAGCCGAGGGCCGACCGCGACATCGGCAAGCGCGACAGCAAGAACATGCCGTTCGGGTCGTGGTACTTTGAGGTCGGCGGCGAGGACGGTCAGTTCCTGCGCGAGAGCGGGTTCATGCAGTTCCCGGCGCTGTGCCCGCGTTGGTCCGTGGTCGGCGGCGACATCTACGGGAACAGCCCCGGCATGGAGGCGCTCGGCGACATCAAGCAACTCCAGCACGAGCAGCTCCGCAAGGCGCAGGCCATCGACTACCAGACGAAGCCGCCGCTCCAGGTGCCGGCCGCCATGAAGAACCGCGACGTGGAGACGCTCCCGGGCGGGATCTCGTACTACGACGGCGCATCGAACGGGATCAAGACCGCGTTCGAGGTGAACCTCAACCTCCAGTACCTGCTGAACGACATCGTGGACTGCCGCGAGCGCGTCCGCGGAGCGTTCTACGCCGACCTGTTCCTCATGCTGGCGAACATGCCGAACACGCGCATGACCGCCACCGAGGTCGCCGAGCGCCACGAGGAGAAGCTCATCATGCTCGGGCCCGTGCTCGAGCGCCTGCACAACGAGCTGCTTTCCCCGCTCGTGGACATGACGTTCACGCGCATGATCTCGTCCGGCCTGATCCCGCCCGCCCCGCAGGAATTGCAGGGCATGGACCTGAACATCGAGTTCGTCAGCATGCTCGCGCAGGCGCAGCGCGCCATCGGCACCAACGCCGTGGACCGCTTCGTCGGCAACCTCGGCGCCATTGCGCAGATGAAGCCCGACATCCTCGACAAGTTCGACCAAGACCAGTGGGCCGACATCTACGCCGACATGCTCGGCGTGGACCCGTCGCTCATCGTTGCCGACAAGGACGTTGCCCTCCTGCGCGACGCCCGCAACCAGGCGCTCGCCGCCAAGGAGCAGGCCGCCGTCATGCAGCAGCAGTCGCAGACGGTCAAGAACATGGCGCAGGCGCCAACGCAGGGACAGAACGCGCTCACCGACGTGGTGAACATGTTCAGCGGCTACAACTCGCCGAGCGCGGTTGAGGTCGGCTAGTACCCGTAAGCATTAGACACAGGGATACATTCCGCCCGTGAGCACGTACGACCCCCTCGACCTGCGGGGACAGGAGCGCGACAAGGCCGAACGCGAGCTGCGTGAGCGACTTGAACGGCAGGCAGAGGAGGCGGATGTTCGGTGGCTCATGTCCAGCAAGCGCGGCCGCCGCATCGTGTGGCGGCAACTGGACCAGGCGGGCGTGTTCCGAAGTTCCTTCAACACCAACGCGATGTCGATGGCATTCGCGGAGGGCGGAAGGAACCAAGGGCTGCGGTTGCTCGCGATGGTCCACGAGCTCTGCCCGGAGCAGTACCCGGCAATGATGAAGGAACAATCCACCAATGACGGAACCAATGATGATGGAAGCAGCCGCAACGACCACTGAAGGCGCTTCCCCATCCTCGGTCCCCGATGCAGTTGCGGCGACGGCCGACAAGCTGTACGGGGACACCAAGGCGACCGCGACCCAGGGCCAGCAAGCCGCCGATGCGGCCGCTGCTGGTAAGGAACCTGCGCCGGCCGACGCCGCCAAGACCGAGGCACCCGCCGAGGCCAAGGCAGCGCCGGAAACCTACGAGTTCAAGGCACCGGAGGGTCGAGCGTTCGACCCCGAGGTCATCGCCGAGTACTCGAAGGTGGCAAAGGAACTGAACCTGTCGCAGGAAGCCGCGCAGCGCGTCCTCGACTCCGTTGGCCCCAAGCTGGCGGAACGTCAAGCGGCGCAGATCGAGGCCGTTCGCAACGGCTGGGCCGACAGCTCGAAGGCCGACAAGGAGTTCGGCGGCGAGAAGTTGTCGGAGAACCTCGGCGTCGCGAAGCGTGCGCTCGATCAGTTCGGCACCGCCGAATTGCGCGACCTGTTGAACGAATCGGGCCTCGGGAACCACCCCGAGGTGATCCGGTTCATGTACCGCGCCGGCAAGGCCATCAGCGAGGACAAGGTCATCACGGGTGCGGCCGCCACGGCCAAGTCCGGTCCGAAGTCGTTCGCCGATCTCGCCGACGCTCTCTACAGCACCTAACCACCACAAGGAGCCACACCAATGGCAGTTCTCTCCAGCAGCAACCTGACGCTCGCCGACTGGGCGAAGCGCACCGATCCCGAGGGCCGCGTCCCGGTCATCGCGGAACTCCTGTCGCAGTCCAACGAGATCCTCGAGGATTGCGTGTTCAAGGAGGGCAACCTCCCCACCGGCGAGCGCGTCGTGATCCGCACGGGCCTCCCCGCCGTGTACTGGCGCGCCCTCAACCAGGGCATCCCGAACAGCAAGTCCACGACCGCGCAGGTCGATGAGGCGTGCGGCATCCTTGAGGCCCGCAGCGAGGTCGATAAGGATCTCGCCATGCTGAACGGCAACACCGCGCAGTTCCGCCTGTCCGAGGACGTGGCCTTCCTCGAGGCCATGAACCAGACGCAGGCGACCACGATGTTCTACGGCAACCCCGCCATCGAGCCGAAGTCGTTCCTCGGCCTCGCTGCGCGGTACTCGGCTGCCCCCGGCAGCTCGGGCATCGGCCAGAACATCCTCGAGGGCGGCGGCACCAGCACCGACAACACGAGCGTCTACCTCGTGGTGTGGGGCGACAACACCGTCTACTGCCCCTTCCCGAAGGGCAGCAGCGCGGGCCTCATGCACGAGGATCTTGGCGAGCAGACCGTCTATACGCCGTCCTCGGCCGGCGCATCCACTGCGTCCTCGAGCGACCGCATGCAGGCGCTCGTGACGCGCTACCAGTGGAAGAACGGCCTGGTCGTGAAGGATTGGCGCTACGTGGTCCGCATCGCCAACATCGACGTGTCCGACATGTCGGCAGCGAGCGGAACGCAGGCGTCGAACGCGGCTACGCAGCTCATCAAGCTGATGACCCGCGCTCTCTACCGCATCCCGAACATGGGCATGGGTCGCGCCGCGTTCTACATGAACCGCACCGTCCACGGCGGCCTCGCCATCCAGGCGATGGACCGCAGCCAGAACGTCCTGTCCGTGCAGCAGGGTCTGTCGCAGTTTGGCACGCCGTACAGCTGGCTGTCGTTCCTCGGAGTCCCCTGCCGTCGCGTGGACGCCCTCATCAACGCCGAAGCTCGCCTCACCTGATAGGTGAAGGAAGAAAGGAAACCACACAATGATTCTCGACCAGAACCTCCGTCTCGGCAACACCGGGGCAATTACGTCGGCCGCCACCTACATCACCGCGACCAGCGGTACCCCGGATGTCGTTGACCTCCAGAGCGGCACCGCCTACTCGGCCACGGCCAGCGGCACGCTCTACACCGTCGCGCAGGGCACCCAGAACCGCGACATCGGCGAGGGCCGCGACCTCACCGTGATGTTCACCGTCACGACCGCCCTCGCGGGCGGCACGAACGGCACGTTCCAGGTGGTCGCCTCCTCGTCCTCCACGCTTGCCTCGGGCAACATCGTGGTCGGCGAGGTCGGACCCATCACCACGGCGAACCTCGCCGCCGGCCGCCAGGTCGCCGTCAAGATCAGCCCGCAGCAGATCGCTGCGACTGGCCTGCGGTACCTCGGCGCGCAGGTCGTGACCACCGGCACCCACAGCGCCGGCGTCATCAGCGCGGACATCGTCATGGACATCCAGGACGGCCGCACGGCGTATGCCTCCGGCTTCACGGTGGCCTGATAGGAGCACCCAATGGCGAAGGTCAAGGCAAAGGTTCTCTGCTTCGTGGACAACGGCCTCCGGCAGCCTGGAGACGTGTTCAACTACGAAGGTCCGTACAACAAGCACCTCGAGTATCTCGAGGCTGCCACGCAGCCGGAGCACACCGCCGATTCGTCGGTGGCACCTGCGCCCAAGCTGCGCGGACGGAAGCCCAAGGCCGAGGCCAGCGCCACGGAGTGATCCGATGTTGAGTCTGTGAACAAGGAGGGGCGTCGGCGGGAAACCACGGCGCCCCTCCTCTCACAAGGAGGTCGGCATGGCGTCGGAAGTGGAAATCTGCAACCTCGCCCTCGCGTACCTTGGCGACGATGCCACCATCGCGAGCATCAACCCGCCCGAGGGATCGCCGCAGGCAGAGCACTGCCAGCGGTTCTACCCCATCGCACGGGACACGCTCCTCCAGATGCACAACTGGTCGTTCGCCTCGCGCCGCGTGAGCCTCGCGCAGGTGACGATGCCGTACACCATGTGGAAGTACGCATACGCCTGCCCCGGGGACATGATGGTCGCGGTGGCCGTGCTGCCTCCGCAGGCCGAGAACGACTACGCGGTGCGCGCCTACCCGGCCGACCGCTACGGATGGGGATGGGTCAACACCCCGTTCAACGCCGCAGGCACCTACGTGCCGCAGGAATACCAGATCGAGACGGACACGCTGGGGAACAAGGTCATCTACACGAACCAAGAGAACGCGCTCCTGCGATACCAGGCGCTCGTGTCCGACCCGACAAAGTTCGACCCGCTGTTCACGAACGCACTCGCATGGCACCTCGCGTCCATGCTCGCCGGCCCGGTCGTGAAGGGCGCCGAGGGATCGGCAGAGGGCCGCAAGGCGGCGCAGATGGCGATGGCCTACGTGCAGCAGGCCAAGCAGTCCGACGCCAACCAGCGCAGCGTCAGCCCCGAACACATCACCCCTTGGATGAGCGGCCGCTGACATGGCGCAGACCCGCACCTACACCCGCTCGTTCGCAGGCGGCGAGGTGTCGCCCGAGATGTGGGGTCGCATCGATGACGTGAAGTTCCAGACGGGCGCTGCGAAGATGCAGAACTTCATCGCGCTGCCGCAGGGGCCGGCCGAGAACCGACCCGGCACCGCGTTCGTGCGCGAGGTCAAGGACAGCACCAAGCGCACGCGGCTGCTTCCGTTCACGTTCAGCACCACGCAGACGATGGTGCTCGAGCTGGGCGCCGGGTACTTCCGGTTCCACACGCAGGGCGCAACGCTTGGGCCCGGGACGCCTGCCGCCTACAACGGCGCGACCGCCTACGTGGTCGGGAACCTCGTCTCGAGCGGCGGCGTGAACTACTACTGCATCGCGAACACGACGGGCAACGCGCCGCCGAACGCCACCTACTGGTATGCCATGCCGGCCGGGATCTACGAGATCCCGAACCCGTACGCCGAGGCCGACCTGTTCGACATCCACTACGTGCAGTCGGCCGACGTGCTGACGCTCGTGCACCCGAACTACGCGCCCCGCGAGCTGCGCCGACTGGGCGCCACCACGTGGACGCTGACCACGATTTCGTTCGCATCGACGGTCACGTCGCCGACCGGGTTGAGCGTGACGGCCAACCGAGGCGAGGCGCTCAACCTGATCGGGTTCACGTCGGCAAGCCCGGGAACGGCGCACACCAGCGCACCGCACGGATTCGCCGTTGGAGATCCTGTGTACCTCGACGGCGGAACGTGGACGAACCCGTTCCCGGACGATTACTACATCGTGTCGGCCATCGGGCCATCCGACAAGTTTCAGGTCCGCGCCTACAGCACCGGAGTGGCGCTCGACACCACGCCATACGGCACGTGGTCATCCGGCGGGTACGTGCAGTTCGGCGACAAGGCGCTGGACTTCACCAGTTACTACGTGGTGACCACCGTCGCGCCGAACGGCATCGACGAGAGCGCGCCGAGTTCGCCCGTGAGCGCGAACAACAACCTGAACGCGCAGGGCTCGAGCAACACGATCACGTGGTCGCCCGTCACTGGCGCTGCGCGCTACAACATCTACAAGCGGCAGAACGGGCTGTACGGCCTCATCGGCCAGACGGACCTGACCACGTTCACGGACAACAACATCGGTCCCGATCTCGGGATCACTCCCCCCATCGTGGACACGGTGTTCGCGTCGGCCGGGAACTACCCCGGCGCCGTCAGTTACTTCGAGCAGCGCCGCGTGTTCGCCGGCACGACGAACGCGCCGCAGACGATGTGGATGACGCGCACCGGGACCGAGAGCGACATCTCGTACCACATCCCGATCCAGGACACCGACCGCATCGCGTTCCGCGTGGCAGCACGCGAGGCCAACACGATCCGGCACATCGTCCCGCTGACGCAGCTCCTCGCGCTTACGAGCGCGGCCGAGTGGCGCATCAGCCCCGTCAACAGCGATGTCATCACCCCGACCACGATCTCCGTGCGTCCGCAGTCCTACGTCGGCGCCAACAACGTGCAGCCGTCCATCGTGAACAACACGGTGGTCTACTGCTCGGCCCGCGACGGCCACGTGCGCGAGCTGGGGTACTCGTGGCAGGCGAGCGGGTTCGTGACGGGCGACCTGTCATTGCGCGCCACGCACCTATTCGACAACTACGACATCACGGACATGTGCTACAGCAAGGCGCCGCAGCCGCTGCTGTGGTTCATCTCGAGCACGGGCAGCATGCTCGGCCTGACGTACATCCCAGAGCAGCAGGTCGGGGCATGGCACCAGCACGTCACGGACGGCGCGTTCGAGAGCTGCGCGGCCGTGGCCGAGGGAGCCGAGGACCGCCTGTACGTGGTGGTCAAGCGCACCATCGGCGGCGTCACCAAGCGGTACGTCGAGCGGTTCGCGAGCCGACAGGTCACGACCATCGAGAACTGTTTCTTCGTGGACAGCGGCCTGACCTACGACGGCACCAACGCGACGGCCACCACGGTCACGGTGACGGGCAGTACCTATCTGCCGTCCGACACGCTGACGATCACGGCGAGCAGCCCGATCTTCCAATTCCCGTCCACGAGCACGCCGCCCACGGACATCAACGACGCCATCGTGATGACCGACTCGGCCGGCAACAAGTACCGCCTGCGGATCATCGGCACGACGAGCACGACCGTGGCGACCGCCCGCGTGGACGTGACGCTGCCGGCGGCGCTCCGCAACGTCGCCACCACGGTCTGGGCGTTCGCCCGAGACACCATCGGTGGGCTGACGCACCTCGAGGGCAAGACCGTCAGCATCCTTGCGGACGGGGCGGTCATGCCGCAGGTGACGGTCACGGGCGGGCAGGTCACGCTCCAGCGCGCATCGGTGCTCGTCCACGTGGGCCTGCCCTACGACAGCGACCTCGAGACGCTCCCGATGGCGATCCAGATGGAGGCATTCGGGCAGGGCCGCGCCAAGAACGTCAACGAGGCGTTCCTGCGCGTGTATCGCTCGAGCGGGATCTTCGTCGGCCCGGACAACGACAACCTGACCGAAGCCAAGCAGCGCACCACAGAGCCGTATGGCTCGCCGCCCGGGCTCAAGACGGACGAGATCGGCGTGAAGCTCACCCCGACCTGGCGCCAGTCGGGACGCATCTACGTGCGGCAGTCTGACCCGCTGCCGCTCACCATCGTCGGGCTCACGCTCGAGGTCGCCATCGGAGGCTGACATGGGACTCGTCACCGCACCATTCGGCGTGAACACGCAGAGCACCCTGATGACGGGGTACAACCCAGCCACGTACCTCGGAACGGGGCAGTCGGTGCAGCCGCTCGCGCAGGCCGCGCCATCGGGGCCGGGGTTCGCGAGTTCGTTCGCCGAGGCCATGACCGTGGCCGGACCCATCGCGTCGATCTTCGGGGCTGTGACGGGGGCGGTAGGCTCGTTCTACGCGGCACAGAGCCAGCAGAACCAGCTCAAGATGCAGGCCCAGAACCAACGGTTCGCGGCCGAGATGGCGCTCATCAACCAGCGCGGCGCGGAGTTCACGGCCGGCCAGATCGGGCGCGAGGGGCAAGCGCGGTTCGGTGCGTACTCCATGCGGGCGGGACAGGCCCGTGCGAGCGCGCAGGCGTCCCTGGCGGCCCGTGGCGCCGTCCTCGGCGTCGGGTCGGCGAAGGAGATCGTCGGCAGCATGGACCTGATGAAGGAGATCGACCGCCTGAATATCAGCGCCGCCACCGTGCGCGAGCAGGAGGCCGCCCGCTTGCAGGCGTTCAACCTCGGCACGCAGGCCACGATGGCTGGCATCTCGGCCCGCAACCTCGAGGCCACGGCTGGGACCATCTACCCGGGCCTGTCGCTCAGCACCAGCCTGCTCGGGAGCGCGACGGACATCGCCGGCCAGTGGGCCCGCAACCGCCGCGTCGAGGAGCTGCTCATGGGCGTCTCGCAGCAGAGGATCTAAACCATGCCCACCGTCCCCACGTCATTCGTGCCACAGGTCGCCCCGCAGGGTGGCGGCGACATCGGCCAGTTTCAGGCACCCGGCATCGCGGCCGCCGAGAACCTCGCAGGGCCGCAGGTCGCCCGTTTCGGGCAGGCGATGGTCGGGGCGGGTAACCAAGCGTTCCGGCTCGGGTCGGCCATCCAGGACGGCATTGACGAGGCTGCGACCAAGGAAGCCGACGTGGCCGCCGGCAGGGCCATGCAGCAGGTCGCCGACAAGTACCTCGCCACGGTCGGCAAGACGGCGGAAACGTCGTTTGAGGCGGCGCAGGCCGAACTGGCGCAGGCGGCCGCTGGTGTCGCCGACATGCTCCAGAACGACACGCAGCGCCGCATGCTCGGGCCGATCCTCGCCCGGAACATGGGCGTGTTCCAGAGCCGCATGGGCCAGCACCGGGTGCAGCAGGTCAAGGTCTACCAGACGAACGAGTCGGTGGCACGCGCCGAGTTGAGCGCGGACTACGCCATCCAGGCATACGCGCAGCGCGGCGAGAAGGACGCCGAGGGCCGCCCGGTCGGGCTCATTCGTTACGCGGCCAACGCCGACACGGCTGTCGCCGAGATCCGCAAGGCCGGCGAACTCATGGGGTACGCGCCGGACTCGGCGCAGATGAAGCAGCTCGAGCAGAAGGTCTACGACCGCATGGCGGTCGGGATCGTGAACTCCATGATGGTCCAGAAGGAATACGGGCAGGCCGACGATTTCCTGTCAGACCCCGGAACCGCCGAGACGCTCGACGCCAAGACGCTCGGCGCGCTTCGCGAGTCCGTCACCGCCAACCAACAGAAGTCGGTGGTCGGGGAACTGGCGTCGAGCATCATGGAGACGGGGTTGCTCATGGCGAAGAGCGACCCCAAGACCTACTGGCAGCAGAATGACGGGACCGTCGAGCCGCCCACCACGCTGCGCGAGGCGCTTGACCTGTCCGAGCAGATCAAGGACGATGACACCCGCAAGTTCGTGCAGAACGAACTGCGGACCCGCTACGCGCAGGAGGACGCGCTCATCGACCGCGAGTACGCCACGCTCATCGACAACATCGAGCAGTACCTTGCCGTCCCCGGCAACTCGCTCGCCGACGTGCCGCCCGACCAGTTTGGCCGGCTGCGGCCCGTGGACAGGCAAAAGTTCCTGCGCGGCCAGCGCGACCAGGACGAGATGACGATCATGGAGCAGGTCGCCCGGAACCCGGCGCTGGTGGCCGAAGGCGATTGGCTCGAGCGCAACCGCAGCAAGATGACGCACGCCACGTTCGTGAAGCTGCTCGCCGACCGCAGCAAGCCCGACCGTATCCTATCGGCGACAATCGACGCGAGCGAGGTCAGTCGCATGCTGTTTGACTACGGCATGGATTCATACGCGGACCCTGGCAAGGACAAGGATGCAGCGCGTGGATCGCTCATCCTGCGGTCGAACATTGAACAGCGCATTGATGCGATGCAGCGCGAGGTGGGAAGGACGCTTCGTCCAGAAGAGAAGCGCGGCATCATCCGCGAGATGATCGTGGATCAGGCGTATACGGCAGCGTGGGGCAAAGATCCCAAGCGGCCTGTTGCCGTGATGACGCAAGATGAACTCGGGAAGTCGTATTACGAGGTGCTTGACGAGGAAGTCCCTGTCCTCCAGTACCGCGCCGGAAGTGAGGCTCTCAAGAAGGCCGGGATCGCCGTTCCGACCGAGGCACAGATCGTTGAATGGTGGACGCTGAAGGGCAAGCCAAAGTGATCGAACAAGACATCAACGAGCGCATGGCCCGCTTCGCACCGTCGCAGGCCGGACCGGATGTTGACCCAATCGCCGCGGAAATCGCGGCACGTGCATCCATTCCGTCCGCGCAGCCGACCATGCAGGAAGCGTCCGTGATTGACCCGGTCGCCATGCAGATTGCGACACGGAATCGCGAGAGCATGAATGCTGCCGTGCTCGGTGCGCGTTCAGTGAATCCCGACGAGGCGACGCGAGCAGAGCAGCTCGGGCAACGCATCGGCATCGGGCCGGAGATTGCCCGCGCAGACATGGCGCGTGCGGAGCAGCAGGCGTACCTGATGGACCTGCGCGCCAAGGACTATCCGCGCACCGACCCGATCCTCGCGAACTATTTGGAGAACCGCCAGTTCGCCGAGACGGCGCACGATGACCTTGGCGTCCTCGAGATGGTCAAGCCTCTCCTGCTAGAGGCGGCGATGATTCAGGCGCGGGGCGCGCCCGCCCTGTTCGACGCCGTGTCGCGTGGCTACCAGCGCGGCAAGAAGCAGATGGAACTCGGCGAGATGAAGGCGATGGGGATGGTGCGATTCCCGACGCCGCAAGAACGCGAGGACATCGCGAATCTCACCAAGGAGATTCAGGATCTCGGGCGCGGTGGCGCTGTCGGCATAGGCGCAGAAATGATCGGCCAATACGCGGCCAACCTGAAGGAAATCGGGGCGTTCTCGGCTGGCGGAGCTGCCATCGGAAGCGTCATTCCTGGCGTCGGCACGGCAATCGGCGGCGGCCTCGGGTTGGCTGCCGGCATCCTCAAGACCGGGGGAACGCCAGTCGCAGGCAATCTTTACAACACGTTGAACGAGAAGGGCGTGTCTGACGATATCGCCATTCCGGCTGCGATTGCCGGTGGGTTCTTGGGTGGCCTCGTGGAGGTCGTTGGCGGGAAGATCGCCGCGATGCCAGTGCAGGCACTTGCGAAGCGCGTGATGGCGGAAACGCTGTCCGAGGCGCTGACGCGCCCGACGCTCCAGCAGGCGGCAAAGGAGTTCGTCAAGGCGTATGGGTTGCAGGTCGGCGGCGAGGCGTTTGAGGAAGGCACGCAGGCGATCTCGGAAATGCTGTCCGAGGAGATCGCGCTCGCGGCATCGGGAATCGACAGCGAATTGACCATGCGCGAAGGGTTCATGCGCGTGATCGAATCGGCGCTCTACGGCGCGGCTGGATCGGCGATTCTCGGCGGCGTCGGGCCCGGTGCGAACCTGTTGATCGACCTTCGCCGTGCGTCGAACACGGAGCGGCAAACCAAGGTCTTTGAGGATCTCGCAGCCAACCGCAAGGAAAGCAAGTATGCCAATCGGAACCCGCTGGGATACGAACGCTTGTTAGCAGCGCAGGCTGAAGAAGCTAGCAAAACCGGCGAAGACATTACAACGACGTACATCCGGGGCGATGTCGCAACGGACATTCTGAAACAAAGTGGCGTCCCCGTTAAACAACTGGAAGAAATTATCCCGAACATTCGGCAGCAATTGGCGGAAATTGCAGATGGCACACGTTCGGATGTGACGCTTCCAACCGCCACGTTTGGAGCGAGAATTGCAGGAACAAAACTTGGTGATGCGCTTGTTCCGCATGTTCGCGTTATTGCAAATGGATGGAGCCAAACAGAAGCCGCTGCTTGGAATCAAAACAAATCCGATGAAATAGAATCTGCTCGGCAGCTCCTTGCCCAGAAGCAGGAGTCCGACGCGACGTTCGTGCAGCAGGCGCGGCAGATCCATGACCGCATCCGCCAGCAGGCGATTGCGGCTGGGCAGGAACCCGCGGTCGCGGATGTCGCGGCATCCATGTATCAGGCGTTCGTCGTGACGCAGGCCGCCGAGGAAAAGATCACGCCGGCACAGGTCGAGTCGCGGCGTCGCAGGCCATTGACGATTGAGCAGGTTGGAGAGCTGGCTGCGTCCGCAGTTCCGCTTGAGCAGCCCGCGACGGTGGATGTCAGCGGCGTGGCAACACCGCAGTATCGCCGTGCGTGGCACAAGGCCACGACTGGACAGCCCATTACCGTAACGACATGGCATTCTCCAAGCGGAACTACGGCAGCACAGCTGACTGATTTCGCACGCGAACGAATGAACCGCGACACCACCCTCGGCGGCGGTTGGTACGGCGCTCGAGATCGTGACATCGCCGAAATTTACGGTACGCCGGAGCAGTTTGAGGTGACGCTTCAGAACCCGTTCGTCTTCAGCGAACCTGACAAGAACTTTGTCTTGAAGCTGACGAATGAGGAACTACAGCGGATTCGCGATGCTGGGTACGACGGCATCATTGTGAAGGGCGTGAACGCGACGTTGCAGGGACAGGATCGGTCGCATCTGCAAGTGGTCGCGTTCAACCCGGAGCAAGCAGTTCGCCGCACCTCGCCCGGCGTCATGGAGCAGGCGGCGGTGCCGGAACGCAAACTTGGACCGATTGAGGCAGCCAAGCGGCTCGTGCAAGAAACGGGACGCGAAGCATTTACTGATGCTGATGAGTTCTTCAAGAAGCGATGGAACGACCTTCTCAAGAAAACAAAGCGACAAGTAAAGCCGATTCCTAGGAACTTCCGAGAAGCCGCGAAGCGCGCAGTTGATGACATTCTTGATTTCGTCAAGAACAACCCGAAGTTCGCCGATTACTACGCCAACGACTGGAAGGTGACGCGGTCAATTCTTGACGATTACATCGGACGTGCGATCACCGATGACGAGTTTGCGATGTTCCGCACCATCGCCGGCTTGACATCGCCGAACACGATGTTGCCGGCAAATATCAGCGACACGGTTGGGTTGTGGGACCATTGGATGCGAGAAGGCAACTTCGACGCATTCACGCTCGGGCCAAAGCCTGGAACTGGGGCGCTCGTGGTGTTTGAGGCAGCCGAACCAATTAGCGGAACAACTGCTAACGTCAAGGTACGCACGATCCGCATCATTGAACGGCTGATCAAGGAACGTGGTGGCGTCACGCAGGCGCTCGAGTACTTGCAGGAAGGCGTGCCGGTCAAGGAACTGCACAAGTTCAATCGCAAGATGGGCTACGCCGGCGCAGTCGGCGACATCGGAAACATCACCGATCTTGTCCAGCAGGCGACAGGGCAGAGTGAGCTGATTCCGCGCATGTTCATTTTCGGGCAGAAGGTTGGCGCCTACACGCTCAATGCGATTGGGGACGAGCGATACACCACCGTAGACATCTGGGAATCGCGGTACATTCGCAGCCATTTCGCGGGCATGTTCGATATCAACATCGGGCTGCCGGAAAGCACGGACGAGCATCAGATTTTCACGCGGTTTGGTGACCTGTTCAAGGAAGAAATGGAGGCCGTTACCGGGCGCAAGTGGGCGCCTTCGGCCTTGCAGGCACTGCGTTGGTTCTATATCATCGGATCGGCACGGGAAGCCGGCTACAGCAAGGCGAGCACCAATGAAACCATCAGCTTCTACACCGAACGGCGACTCGTCCAAGCCTTTGGATACCCGGGCCGCGCTGCAACTGGCGGGGGACCGGGCGTTGGAACGACTGCGCCGGGAGGTGCAACAGGGCAAGTTCGCGCTGCCAGAATCCCGCCGAAGCGGTTTGAGCGCGACCTCGAGTCCGATGTCGCCAAACTCCCAGATCCAGCCGACAGGCGCCGCGCCATCGCAGCCGGGTATGTCCGCTATGCAAGATATAATTCGGAGCTCGGTCAGCGAGGGTTCTCGTTTGACGAAAGCCGAGGTGGACCTGCTCGACAGCATGGGATTCTGAACGCAACGGTCGCTGCCGATTTTGTTCCTGGCGAGCGGTTGAAAGCGGCATTTGGGAAGGCGAATCTTCCCATTCAGACAATTCAAGAACTGGTGGCGGATGATGCTGGAGCGACCGCGTTTCAGTCACTTGTTGCAGCCACGAATAGTTCGACCCAATATGGCGCAGCAGTCGCCGTGTATCAGGCAGCGGACTATCAAGGCAAGAGATTGTTCGTGACGGAAGACGGAACGGCGGGTTTCGCGCTTACGTCAGATGGTGACATTGTGTCGGTGTTCAGCGCCAACAAGAGCGGCAATGGTCGTGCATTGATGATGGCGGCAGTGCAAGCCGGAGGACGCCGTCTTGATTGTTTCGACACCGCGCTTCCTGGCTATTACGCAGCGCACGGATTCAAGGCGGTTGCTCGCATTGCTTGGAATGACGAATACGCACCACCCGGATGGAACATGGAGACATTCAAGGCCTTCAACAACGGCCGCCCTGATGTTGTGTTCATGGTGTACGAAGGTGGCTACAACGGGGAATACAAGGCTGGTGCTGGCGAAAAAGTAAAAACGTATGACGATGGTGTGCAGTCGCAGACCACAGCCCTGCAATCCATTGCCAAAAGTCAGGTGTTTGAGCAGGCGGCTCGCGGCCCCGCCCGCGGCGGG
>Ga0207418_100110_pt1 | contig 20828 bp, 16 predicted proteins | sample LakMenEpi05Aug08_FD_150669 | JGI IMG/M metagenome (GOLD analysis project Ga0207418, IMG submission 150669) | Freshwater microbial communities from Lake Mendota, WI - 05AUG2008 deep hole epilimnion (SPAdes) | ecosystem: Environmental > Aquatic > Freshwater > Lake > Epilimnion/Euphotic zone ...
ATTTGGGTAGAAACCCCAACTTCCTTCTGGGGGTAACTGCCTACATATTTTTTTTCTAATTTTGGGGCGTACGTTACTCCCTATTTTTTTTGGGTAAAAACTTTAAATTCAATTAAAAACTGCCTAAATATAAAGCTTAAGAGTTTGTTTGAAATAACTTAAATACCTTAAATTTGAAGCTAAAAAATTATAAATATTTGAACACAAAAAAGTATTAAAAAATAAATAAGCTAGGCTTAAAAAGATTCTAAAATATCTTTATTCCAAGACAAAAATTTACTCCTATTTTCTTCACTTTCAGACTCAAAAAGATAGTTATTTAAATGAACTACAGCTCGCTGATTTAAGGGATCGATCAAAACACTTGGTCCTGTAAAACCTGCATGATTTGGATTTGGTGAATACTTACCAAGCCTCCAAACAGTTCCAAAAATAGGCTTAGTATCAGAAAAATACCATAGTCCTTTTGGTTGCAAGCTGGTTTTGTATAGCTCAGAACTAAGTCCAAAGCTGTTTTCTAGCCAAAGCTGGGTAAATTTTTGCAAATCGTCCAAACTCCCAAACAAACCTGCCGATCCAGCCACACCACCAAGCCACCTAGCTTTTGGGTCATGAACAGTGCCTGCTGGCAAATACTTGGAACTACTTACTATTTGGGAGGTTAGAATACCTTTAGAGATTGGATTAAAAACAAAGTTTAGCCCAAATTTTTGCAAAAAATCATTCATGCTACTTTCCAAACCTTCAGATCCAGTTAATTTTGGTAGAATTTCACCCAAATAAATATAATTCAAGTCGCTATAATTAAACCTGAAATTAAGATTTTGAATTTCCAAATTGCCACCTGCAAAAAGAATTTTTTGAATTTCTTGGGTGGTATAATTTTTATTTTTAGAATATTTTTGAATCAAATCAAGACCACTTTGATGGCTCAAAAGTTTTTGCAAAGTCAATTCTTTAAAAGGTTTTAGACAGTCTAAAAGATTTGAGTTTTTTTGACTTAAATCAATTTTTTTGGCTTGAACAAGTTCCATGTATTGGCTGGCTAGAAGTGTTTTGGTGAGCGAGGCAAGATCAAAATACAGCTTTTGGTAATCTGAAATTTTGTTTGTGAATTCGCCAAAAATTTTGGTTTGCCAATTTCCCGAGCTATAGACACTCAAAATCAACCCTGTGCCAATTTTTTGTTCAATAAAACTCTCCCCTTTTAAAAACACCTTAGAAGAAATTTTGCTTGACATTTTTTGTTTTAAAATCGTACTTTATAAGTTATCGGCGTCAAATCTTTTGACCTAAATTTGTATCTAACTGCAGATATTTTTAATTAAAATTAAACCTTTTATCAAACCCAAAATTAGTCAAGTTTTATGAGTACTTTTAGCAACAATTTATACTTTTTACCTTCAGGAACTGTCCAAGAGTTTAATGTGATCATCGAAATCCCTTACGGCTCACAAAACAAATACGAGCTTGACCCAAAAACAGGTGCTTTATTTTTGGATAGGGTTTTGTACTCTTCTGAGTTTTATCCATTCAATTACGGGTTTATACCTTCTACTAAAGCCGAAGATGGTGACGCTTTAGACGTTGCGGTCTTTCTAACAAACCCAGTGCCTCCAACTACAGTGGTACGAGCTAGAGCTGTAGGAATTCTCAAAAAAATTGATTCTGGTGATATCGATAACTGTGTGTTAGCAGTACCCGTAGATGATCCTAGATTTAAAAACATAAAAGACCTAGGTGATCTTGGCGAGCATACTCTAAAAGAAATGGCTGACTTTTTTGAGCAGTATAAAAGACTTCAAAATAAGAAAGTAGAAATTCAAGGTTTTTTTGATGCTCAAACTGCTAACCAAGAAATTTCTAAATATTTAAATAATTACACGGAATTCAAAAATATCTAATTGACAGAATCCTTTTTGAATTTATATTATAAACTAAGACAACTCTATTTATGCCAAACTTTTTAAATACCATCTCACCTTATTTATTACCAGCTCAGACAATTTGTTTGATTTTAGCTGTAGTTTTGATACTAATGCAAAATAGAGGTGCGGGTTTGTCCAGCTCTTTTGGTGGTGGAAATGAAGTTTATCTAACCAGAAGAGGTATTGAAAAATGGGTTGTAAATCTAACTATTGGCTTGATTGTTTTATTTGTAATCCTAAGAATTGTAGATCTTTATATCTAACTTAAATAGAGCATATGCTCGCTATGCCACCTAAAAAATCCTTTTGGCAAAAAAATTTGAAAGATATTTACGCAGAGCTTTTGGAGTTTTTACAACACTCTTGGCCCATAAATTGGAGTTATTTTATTCAACCAAATAGACTTGCGAAGTCTGTTATATTAGCACCTTATTACCTCAAAGCAGGGCTGGCTGTTTCTATAATTGGAGCTATTATTTCGGTTAGTTTTTTGGGAAGTAGCGTATATTATTTACTTACCACCGAAGTAGCTGACAAAGGTGGTGATTTTAGAGAAGTTGTTTTAGGTCAGCAAATAAAGCGATTAAACCCTGTCTTACAGGCAACAAGTGAGCTAGAGACAAAAATAAACAACCTTTTATTTCATCCACTTTATAGAGTTGAGTTTCCAGATTTTGGCAATTACACCGGACAGGATCCAAAAATTACACCTATTTTGTTAGCTGATGAGCCGACTTGGGGGCTAGATGCTGACGGTACAAATCCTTACAAAATTCTTAAGTTTAAACTTAAAGATAACATCAAATGGTCAGACAATACCCCGATCACAATTGATGATATAATTTATTCTTTTGAAAGGATCAAAGAAGAGGGTGGAAATTCTGAATTCAGGCAGGTTTTTTTGAATTATGAAGTTATCGCAGGTAGTGGTGATGGAGAGTTTGAAATCAGACCAAATAATGCTACAGTTGGTGCAAATCCACAACTAATCTATCTCGCTAATTTTACACCTATTTCTGAAAAGTTTTATAACTCTGGCAAAAATTCTGAGCTGGCTACAGGTCCAAAATCTCTTCAACCCGTAGTTTCTTCAGGTTATTTTACCTTTCCTCAGCTCACCAAAGATCCTGACACAAATTCCAACCAAGAAGTGCAAAATCCTATTCAAAAAAATTTTCAATATAGCACTGTAGTTTTAAATAGAAATTCTGTTCAAAACCTGCCAGAGGAACCTTATTTGGATAGATATATATTCAAAATTGCTGATCAAATAGAAGATAAGGGTGGTGATAAAATTTCTTTGCAGGGAGAGTCAAATCAAAAAAAAGTAGATTTTTTTAACCGATTTTTGTCCCCATCAAACAATCAATTTAGCTCTTCAAAAATTTCTGAAATAACCCGATTGAAACAAAAAGTAACTCCTACAAATACTTATTTTTCTTTATTTTTAAACATCCAAGCAAGTAGAGGTAATTTGGAAGGTTATTTTATCAACCAAGGCTTGCGTAAATACCTAATTTGCAATTTTATCAACCACGATTTTGGCAACGAAATAGGAGAATCTGTAGATATTTTACCAACACAAAAGAGGCTCCTTCCATTGCAATTTGGGCAAGATTACAATCCCGATTGTACAAACCCAGAGTCTGCTTTGTTGGAGCAGGTTAATACCAGAGGTAGCAAAATATATACTATAACCAACGATGAACGAAATAATATAAAGCAAGTCCAAATTTTTGGTCAAAATCCCGAAATAATCCTTTTAGCTTTGCAAGAATTCGAAGCTTTTGGCAATGTCGTACAAAATATTCTGCAACAAATAGGACTACCTTCCTCTATTAGATATGTCGATGCTTCTACTATAGAATCTGAATTAAATCAAAAGAATTATCACATTGCTTTGATTCCTACCACTCTTTTAAACGGAAATTTGTATCCAATTTTCGGACTTTCTGGAAGAAATATTTCAAATATAACTCAAAATGAAAGAGTTGAAGGTAGAAAGGTTGAAGAGGTTTTAAAAACCTACAGTGATAGTAATTTACAAGACAAAGCAAGCAAAGACCGGTTGGTAGAATTTTTTAAAAATCAGTTTATTAGTGTAAATCTTTTTAGGACAAAACAAGAAATTAACTATTCTAGTAGAGTCAACAATCTTGGGCAAAATTTTCCTGACTATCTGACTTTCAATTCAGAATTGTACCTGACTTTACCAAGATATTACACACAAACTAAGCGTCAACTTAGGTAATTGAATAACTAAAAAAATATTAGATAATCTGTTTAGGTTTGATTTTTAAAAGTTTATTCATTAGTTTATTGTAAAAATTACTTAAGAAAGTCGGCTTGGAAAATGTATTTGGGAATGTAGTTTGATTCTACATCAGATTGAATATCATCCAGGTCTGCACTGTGTCGGGATATGTTCATAATATTTCTCAAATCACGATAGTATTATTATTCTATTGCCTATAAGGAGTTCCGTTTTGAACAAAAGGGCTGAACCTGTTTAGTTGGAAATATCAAATTCTTTGATTTGGATATCCTTTAACCGTGCATTACCAGAGCTATCAGTTTTAATGGGAGCGTGGACTTCTAGATACTTGATATTATGTTTATCATGAGCATGATTTTTTAGTTAATTCGGTGATTATTTCAAAAATCCAAAACTTAATATTGCATTTTTGTCAATTTTTTGCTGATTTATAGTATCATGATTACTTATCAGAAAATCTATAATCCGATTAACTTTTTCTTGATTGTAAAGATTAGTTTTTGAGGCAAAATCAACAAGATCATATAATGACTTTTCATTTGTTTCCCATATTGGTGTAGACATTTTTCTATCACCCGATAATTCATAAGCAAAGCGAGCCACAAGTCCAATAGCAATAGTTAAAACAACCAGTGCTGAAATCATAACTTTATTATCATCATAAAACTCTTCTCTAATTCCCAAATCTTTTTCTGTTGGACTATCTACATACTCAGCTAATGTAGAACCAGAAACATTTTCTTTTTCTATCCACTGCCAGCTTAACTCAAGAGCTTCTTTAGCAATGAGATATCCTTCCTCATCACTTTTTAACTCATCTAAAACCATTTCAGCTATAGCCAAACCAAAAGCTGCTTTTACTTTTTTACTTGGATTATTAATTATGTTATTAACTGACATTTTTTACTCTCCTTAATTTTCAATAACTTTTCCGTCTTGGACAAATAATGTTGTAATCTTGCCTCCCTTGCTTTCACTTCTTATAAGAGCATCTGCATCTTTGGCTGTTATTTGTTCAGTTTTAGCTTTAAATATTATAAATACTAGCACTTTAAATAATTTAGGCAGTTATGATTTTTTAGGTTTAGCCTAATCCTTGAGTGTGTTCTTAATAGTATTTTGATTTCTGGTTTTGTTGACTATGATAAAAGGTTGGAATATACTAAAATCAAACAAAAACAAATAACTCAAATGAAAAAGCAAATAATTTTAGAGAAGCTAAAAATTATAATCAGTTTATTTTTACTAGTCCTGTTATTTTTTACAAATTTTAGCACCGCTGTATTTGCTCAAAGCTCAAGTTCCAACCAAAGTTCAAGCCAAGCACCAGTTGTCAGTAGTAATTGCGAAGTAGGTAAAAATGAAATTCGTTGGTGGCAAATAACAACTCCAGGTCAGTTTTTACCGGTAATTCCCGAGGAGTGTGCAACTGAAGATGGTAAACCTAAACCACTTTCTTTGGATATTTTACCAGATATTTTAATAAGATTCTTTGGGTTTATAGTTAGTTTGATTTGGTTACTTTTATTGCCTGTATTTATATTTGCAGGAATATGGTATATCTGGGGTGGTTTTGACGGTCAAGGTAGCGAAAATGCCCGAAACCTAATCAAAACATCTCTGTTTGGAATCCTAACATTGTTTATGTTTTATGTTGCAGTTTTTACTGTGCTAACTCTTTTACAAGCCAACTTTTTGGAAACCGATATCAGCACTTTTTTCACCGCCGCTTAAGAACTAAAGAATTATATGATCCAAACTATTATCAACAAAACTTTCTCAATCATATCCAGTGTAGTATTTGGTTTGGCTGTTTTTGGGATGTTTTTTTCACCAATCCAAACCCATGCTCAATCTATCAACGATATAAATATCTTGGGGGTAAAATGTTTTTTTCCTGGTCAACAAGGTTGTGGTGATGGACAAAATATTTATGATATAGCTATAGATTTTGGATTAAATTTGGCTCCGTTTTTGGCAGTTTTGGTAATTATGTGGGGTGGTTACAAATACCTATTTTCTGGACTTCCAGGTGAACTTGAGGACGGTAAAAAATCTATTTTGAGTGGAACTATTGGCTTAGGTATAGTGCTTGCAGCAAGGGGAATAGTTGCAATTGTTAGAGGGGCTGTAACATCTGGAGATGGTGGAGTTGCCTTAAATGGTGGGTTTTTGGGTGAACAGATCGATGGGGTAAGTAATTTTTTGTTTTTAGTTGTGGGAGCTTTGTCGGTGTTGGTGATTATGTGGGGTGGCTATAAATACTTATTTTCTGGACTTCCAGGCGAGCAAGAAGATGGTAAAAAATCTATCCAAAATGGGTTTATTGGTTTGGTTGTAGTCTTGGTTGCCAGACCACTAACTACAGTAGTAAAAGGTATTTTTGGGGAATCTGAGGGTGGCGAGTTAAAACTCGAAACTGCATCTATTTTAGGGTTTATCCGAAATCTAGTTAGTCAATTTTTGATTCCTTTATCTTCTGTGGTTACGGTTGCATTTTTTATTGTTGGTGCCTACTACATTATCACTGCTAGGGGTGATGATGAAAGAGTTGCTGCCGGTAGAAATGCTATTAGAAACGCAGTCATTGGCTTAGTTGTCGTTTTACTTTCCACCACTTTGGTTCAGTTGATAATACTATTTTTACCTATAGAATAATTCGAGAAACTGTTTAATACACCAGCATATCTTTAAATTTGAAGCTAAAAATAAGTAAAATTTACACCTGTTGATTGAAAGTTATTTGTATTTATTTTTAGATAGATCAACTTATCATTGTTTTGAGATAAAGTCATAGAAGTACAGGTTACATTCACACTATCTGAAATATTGCAAATAGTTGAAGTGTTTTGAGCCCCCACCCTTATATATATACTAGAAACTGACTTGTTAGCCGGAATTGAAAAGCTGCAAGACTGAAGTGGAGTAGAGCAGTTTATATTTGCAATATCTGCAACAGTCAATTCGCCAAACAAAACTCCAGTTATTATTTTGGTATAACTTTTTCCTGTATTATCAACGGCTTCTACAGTGACATCAAAAGTCCCGTTCAAACCAACGGTTGAATAATCTACTGAGTTGCCAGTTCCAGTAGCTTTTAATTGATTATCTAGATATATCTTTACTTGACTTACAGTTCTGCTGGAGTTAGCTGGGAAGCTTGCAGAAGCTTGCAGATTAGACCCAGCAAAAGAAGTGTTCTGAGAAAAATTGAATACAAAGTCTGGATCTGGCACCCCAACCAGTGTGGAAGGTTCAGGTAAATTACAAAAACTATCTGGTCTAGCTTTTACATACTGATCTACAGGATTGCTCCAAGCTGGGTCAGGAAACTCTGGTACTAAATAGTTACACTCTATTTTTTCGCGATTTTCCTCAGCACTCTGACCTTCTACAAATAGCTTTTTATCTATTTTGTTTACGCTAAAAGATCCTGGAATAATTACAGTTCTATTGTTAAAAATTGTGTTTTTTTTTACATTTTCTAGGTCTTCTTTTGATGTAATTGTGCTAACGGTACCACTTTTGCGGGTTAATTGCTCGATTTGCTTTGGTGTTAAAAGTTCATTTTGACCACCAGCAGACTTTTGTACTTCTTTACCTTCAGCATCTTTGGATTTTATTGTTCCACCTGAGATAAAATATGGTTTTAAACCTTCTGTAGAAAAATTTTTAACTTCTTTATTATCGTGAATAGCCTCCATTATTTGCTTCCAAATCCTTGCCACAGATACACCAGCTGATGCACTTGTACTCATGTCAGCATTGTCAGTTCTACCTGCCCACAAACCTACTGTATAATAAGGAGTTCCTCCCATAGTCCAAAAATCTTTAGGACCATTCGATGTCCCTGTCTTAGCCGCAACTTTCCAGTTTTTGTTATCAAGTTCCAAATTAAACCTAGTGCTTCCAAATTCTGGAATACGAGCCTGATAATCAGTCATCACATTTGCTGTTTGTCTGGCAACCAAAGTTGCATTTTCATCCAAATCTCTGACTGCATAAACTGGTTTTTCACTAGCTTGTTTTTCAGCATAAACATCTCTACCGGTGGATCTTTTTTTGATACTAATAAAAGGTGTGGAGGTGATTCTTTTTTGCTGCAATAGTGTGTTGAAGCCTGTAATATGGGATAATAGAGTGGTTTCGCAACCTCCCAGTGCAGAGGCAATAAAACATCTTCCTCGATAGGCAGAGTCAATATCAGCTTGGGTTATATTTTTGTCTTGATTTGGAACACAAGTTTCTATTCCGTTATTTTTTTCAGCAAAGGCTTGATTACCAGCACCTTCAGCACAAGGAAACTGAACACCTAAAGATTCTGTAAAACTAAAAAAGGTATCTAACTTACTAGCCTGATCAGAAGCAGGTTGATCATTAGCCAAAAATAAAGCTTTTACAGCGGGGATATTTAGAGATCCTTGCAAGGCTCTACGCAAGGTGACAGGTCCTCTAAAATTACCATCAAAGTTTCTGGGTTCGTATCCCTGCCAGTTCATTTTTACATCAGCTACAACACTTCCCGGATTAAACCCATTTGCAAAAGCAGCTGCATATACATATGGCTTTATACTACTACCAGGTTGTTGTAAGGTTGTAGCAACATTAACTTTACCTTTTATTTCTTCTCTCTCATACCCCAAAGATCCAACCATAGTCATAATTTGACCTGTTGGTCCATCTATAATCATCGAAGATGCATTGTCCCCACCAACTGATTTTATCAAACTCTCATTATCTTTTAGGATTTTTTCGTTTTCTCTTTGCATATCTGGATCTATAGTTGTGACTATTTCGTATCCACCATTATACAATTCATCATCAGTTAAAAACTTTTTTAGCTCTTCACGGGCGTACTCTCTAAAGTGTGGAAACGGATCTTCTACTGGTGTAGTTACAAAGGCTATTGTGTCTTGCTTTCGAGCTTCTACAGCTACAGCTTGATCAGTGGTTGAAATTACAGGTCTTACTTTTAGGGCATCTAACTCTTGTTTGGTTTTGATAAAATTTCCGACACTTCCATCTTCTAGTGGTAGACTTAGTTCATGCAACTTATTTAGACAGGCATCTTTACGAATTTCCAAATCTCTGCTACTAGCCAAGACTTCTGCACCGGCTTCCACACCTCGACTTTTTTGTGCGTTTGCAAGGGCTAGCGTTTCTACACCTGACTCATAATAAGAAGGACTTTGAATTAAAGATGCCAAATAGCAAGCTTCTGGAGCAGTTAATGTAAAATTGCCTGCAGTATCTTTTTCGTTTACTTTTTTACCAAAATAAGCCTTAGAAGCCTCCTGAACTCCATATGCATTTCTACCAAAAGGTACCCAATTCATGTATTTTAATAAAATATCATTTTCACTGGTGCTTTGATTTAGTTTTACAGCAATAAAAAGCTCTCTAACTTTACGGTCTATACTAGACTCTCTGTCATCACTTATATTTTTGATGAGTTGCTGAGAAATACCACTACCTCCACGACAGTTGTCTCCCCCAGTAAGTAGGCAATCTCTAGCAGCTCCAGCTAAATTTTTCCAGGGAATACCAGTATCATTTCCTTCTGCCCAGTAGTTTTCATCCTCCAAAGCAACTATAGCATGCCTCATAACTAAGGGAATTTCTTCAAAATCATTGATCACCTCCCTCTTTTCTTCTTCGTAAAATTCATAAATTTTAGTTTTACCATCTCTAGCATACAAGACACTATTCTGACCTGGATCTCTGTCCAAACGATCGATAGAAGGTGTGCTTTGCCAGTAATCTATACCCACGGCGGCTACTGTGGTGACTGTGGTGACGCTAAAGATACCAAAAACTAAAATAAAAATACTTATTTTTCTAGCCCAACCACCCCACGAAAACCCAAATTTCCTCCTAAGATCTTCTATGTTAGAACTCCAGGCTCGACTATTTTTGCGTCCAATAAAACTTTTTTGAGTATAATCTTTATCTTCCAAATTTTTTGAATTAAATCCATTATTAACTTTAGACCCTTTTTCAATTATTGTAAGATTTTTTTGTTTGTAAAAACCATCGTCTGAGAGTAAATCATCTACATCAGTTTTGTTAAACTCACTCGGAAGAGCCAGCATTAGCGGTTCTGTATTTAACTCGGGCGAGCTTGTTAGGTACGAATCATCTTGCAAATCCTCAGCAGGTGAATTTTTAGGTTTGCTTAAATCAAGGTTCTTTCGGTGAGTTTTCTTGTTTTCTGGCATATTTTTGGTGGAATAGACTTGTACTATTTGATTTTATATTTAAGAAATAGTCTTTTTGGTTTGTCAAAAAATTCATACAGTCGAACAATCTAGAGTCTTTTTGATTTCAAATTTAGCCGCAAAAACTACAAATACTATAGGTTTTGAATCAACCTTATCTATTTTCAAAGATAAGTAAAAATTAAGTTTTGAAATATTCAAATTTTTGAATTTAAATTAGCAACCAGAAATATTACTTGCCAAAATATAAAATTTTTTTTAACCTAAAGATACCTTTTCAAACCTATTTTGTTTGCAAATCTAAAACTAACTTTTACATAACTTGTTGTAACTAAAAAACTAATCTAAAATTTTTTGTATGCCATCACCTTTACCAAAATTTGACTCCCGAGCTAAAAATGCTTTGGCAGTAGCTCAACAAATTGCTATCCAACTTGGACACACTTTTATCGGTAGTGAGCATCTCCTTTTTGGGATCTTATCTCAACCTCAAGAAGGTCTTCCTTTTCAGATGGCTTTTATTGACAATATTTCCAACCAAGAACTGCTAGAAATCATCCGCAGACAGGGTTTTGAAAAATTCCAACAACCCCAACCAAACGCCACTAATCGCCCACTTTTGCCAGAAATCACCCAAGAACTGCAAACTTGCTTAGACAGTGCAATCCGAATAGCTGAGAATTTTAACTATAGTTATATTGGTATTGAGCATTTGATCTACGGAATTTTGGACACCAGCAAATCACACGGTCAAGAGGTTATGAACCTCACGGATTCTAGTAGTTTCAAGCTAAAAGAAATCCTAAATTCAATTTTTAGCTCTTACCAACAAGGCTCTAAAGCTGAACAAATTCCAAACCCAACAGATCAAGTAAAACGAAAATTTAGAGGTAGAGACTCATTGCTTGGATTTTTTACGGTAAACTTAAACCAAAAAATTGGCACTGAAAAAGATTTTCAATTAGTTGAGAGAGAGAAAGAAATCGACCGTTTGATACAGATTCTTAGTCGTAAAGAGAAAAATAATCCTATAATTTTGGGTGAACCGGGTGTGGGTAAAACTGCTTTAGCTGAAGGTCTGGCCAAAAGAATCAACTCCAAAAATGTACCCCAGTGGTTGCAAGCCAAAAAAGTTTTGAGTTTGGATGTTGGTAGTTTGGTGGCTGGATCAGTTTTTAGGGGGGAATTTGAACAAAGAATTAAGGGTATTTTGGAGGAAGTCACCGAAGCTAAAGATGTGATTTTGTTTATTGATGAAATTCACACCGTAATCGGGGCTGGAGGTAGTGGTAGTGGAAACGGTCCAGACATGTCTAGCATCCTTAAACCCGCACTAGCTAGAGGAGAAATTAGCATTATTGGAGCTACCACCGAGGACGAATTTAGGACAATTGTAAAGAAAGACAAAGCTTTTGAGAGAAGGTTTCAGCCTGTTAGATTGGAAGAGCCAGACATTACTCAAACCATCAACATTGTTCGTGGTATCAAACCGATGTATGAAAATTTTCACAGCACAGTCCTACCTGAAGATCTAGTAGAGCCTTTAGTTAGCTTGGCTTCTAGGTTTATACCAGAAAGACATTTTCCAGACAAAGCTATAGATGTACTTGATGAAACCTTGGTGCGTTGTCGAATTATTTCAGCCGAAAAAACCCTTGAAAACAAAGAAACCGAAAAAGACTGGGCAGCTGTAGAAAAACAGATCTTGGATCTGATTAAACAAAAAAATGACGCTATTCTAAGCCAAAACCTAGAGCTTTCGCAAAACCTAGAATTAGATCAGCGAAAATTGGAAGAGAAGTTGTCCGTTTTGAATGTTCAAAACAAAGAGATTCGCAAATTTAGCACAGTTACTAAGGATATTTTGGAAAAAGTTATCTCTGAAATGTCTGGCGTCCCTTTGGTTAGAATCACCTCAAATATTTTCACCCAAATCAAAAACCTAAAATCATCTTTGGACGCCCAAATCTTTGGTCAAAACGAGGCTACTACTGATATTAGCCAGGCTTTGAAACGAAGTTATGCCGGAGTAAATCCTCATAAAGGACCGATTGCAAGCTTTTTGTTGCTTGGACCTACAGGAGTTGGAAAGACTGAAATGGTAAAGGTTTTGACTCAAGAATTATACGGAGATGCTAACAAATATCTGCTTAAAATCGATATGAGTGAGTTTCGTGAAAAACACCAGATGAGTAGACTTTTGGGAGCTCCAGCTGGTTATGTTGGTTACGAAGATGCCCCTCAATTGACCGAATTTTTGCGTAAAAAGCCATATTCTGTAATTTTGTTTGATGAAATTGAAAAAGGTCACCCAGAAAACCTAAATATCCTTTTGCAAATGCTGGAAGATGGTAAAATTACCGATGCCAAAGGTGGGGTGGTTTCTTGTGAGCATGCTTTGATTTTTATGACATCAAACTTGGGCAGAAATCAACTAAACAAATTTGCTTCCAAAATTGGTTTTGGCGATCAAAACGAAATTGCTGAATCCGAAGCTGATTACGATTCTATCAAAAAACAGGTCATGGAAGAAGTTGAAAAAAGGGTTAAACCTGAGATATTAGGCAGAATTACCGGTAAAATTGTCTTTAGACCGATCACCAAATCAATCTTGAGGCAGATTTTGTACAAAGAGCTTAGTGAGGTTCAAAAGCACATGCTAAAACAAGGCAGAACTGTCACTTTCAAAGAACCTGTAATTGATTATCTTATGCAAAAAGCCAATGGCAAACTAGAATATGGAGCTAGAGAAGTCAAGAGTTTGATTGCTAGAGAAATGCAAGACCCACTTGCTGAATATTTGCTTGATAATCCGCAAGAAACCAAGCTAGAAGTAAGCTCTAAAAATGATCAAATCTTGGTAAAAGGTAAGGAAGCTAAAGAAAACCTAAAAACCACCGAGATCAAAATAGAGGTTAATGACTAACCTGAAACTACTCAACAAATAAAGTCGCTCCAAATGATTTGAGTGTGGCACTTGGTGTCAAACCCAGAATAAAGCTCAACGAGTTTAGCTCTAAAGCTAAGCTATGTTTTCAATCACTTCTTCAATTGTGGTTATACCTTCAATTGCTTTTATTATACCATCTTGAAGCATTGTAATCATACCTTCAGATTGAGCAACTTGCCTGACCTGAACTGTAGAAATATGTTCTTGAGAAAGAAGCTCTCGTAGCCCATCAGTAACCGACAAAACCTCATAAGCTCCTACCCTACCCTTGTAGCCAAGACCGTTACATTTTTGGCAACCTTTGCCTTTTTGAAAAATAATATGCTCTGGGATTTTGATCTCTGATTTTTCTGGGATTTTAGATAATTCGCGATTTACAACCTCTTTTTGCTCGTCGGTTAAAGCTACAGGCTCTTTGCAAAATTCACAATTTCGTCTAATCAATCTTTGCCCAATTACAGCAGATAAAGAGTCAGCTAGCAAAAAACCTTCTACTCCAAGTTCCAAAATCCTAGGAATCGATCCAGCAGCATCGTTGGTGTGAATTGTGGACAAAACTTGGTGACCCGTAAGTGAGGCTTGCACTGCAACTTCAGCAGTATCTTCATCACGGATTTCTCCTACCATCACAATATCCGGATCTTGTCGCAGGATAGATTTTAGACCAGACCCAAAAGTATATCCAGCCTCAACATCGATTTGGGTTTGAGATAGACCGCTAAGTTTGTACTCAATGGGATCTTCAAGGGTAATAATTTTGCTTTGCCCGTCGTTTAGATGACTCAAAATTGTATATAGGGTAGTGGTTTTTCCGCTTCCTGTAGGACCAGTTGTAAGTATCATTCCTTGGGGTTTGTTGACTGCATTTAAGACTCGTTTTTTGGCAAGGCCTGTAAAACCCAGAGCGTCTAGATTTAACAAAACCTGACCGGTTCCCAATAAACGCATAACCACTGAATATCCGTAGTTTGAAGGCAACATCGAAACTCTGACATCAATTTCTTTTTCTTCAGCATTAAAACTAAAACGACCATCTTGTGGAATATTATCCACATTTAATTTTAGACCTGAGACGATTTTTAGACGACTTTCAACTGCTTTAATCATGGTTACTGGCAATTGTGCAACTGTTTGCAACACCCCATCAATACGAAAACGAATATTATAGGTTTCTTTTTCTGGCTCAAAGTGAATATCTGAAGATCGGCTTTCTAGGGCTGAAACTAGAAGAGTTTCCAAAAAACTACTCATCGAAACTGTTTGTAATTTTTTGTTTAAAGTAGCCAAATCTAACTCAGTTCCTTTTGCTTCTTTCATGGATTTTTGGCTCAAATTTATTCCATCATCCACATTTGATACATCGACTACATAGTCATATGTTTGCAAAATTTTTTCAAAACTCAAATCTGAACACACAAAAATTTTTGGTTTCCAATTTTCTTGGGTAATCTTTTGGCAGTATTCTTTTTGACCTGGGTGTCCAAGGCTTGGTGTGGCTAAAAAAACCTCTTTGTTGCGAATCGAAAAAACCCCCATTTTCAGACGCTGGCAGTCTTCTTTTGGCAAAAATATTAGGTGATTGGTGTCGATTGGAAAACCGTACAAATCTATGTACTGAAGGTTGTACATACTAGCTCTGGCTTTGGTTTCAGATTCGGTATAAACTCTATTCAAATCTTTTTTTACCCTATCAACACGGCTTAGCTTGATAGGATTTCCTGTTTTTAGATTTATACCTTTGGTTAGGGTGCTAGGATCAAGAGTAACAGACATATCCTTTAATTAAATATCAAAATCTCTATCATCTGACTCTTTAGATTCTGGTCCGTATCGTAAGTCGTCTATACCTTTTTCAACATCTTCTCTTGCATTTTTAATGATTTCTTTAAGACCTATATTAACACCACCTTTAAATGTGCCAAAAGTTTTTGCAAGTGGCGATGATATCTCTTTTAACCCCATATTACTTATAGCTGCAGTAACTTCCTTCAAAGTATTGCTTACAAACTTGGTTAATATTTTTCCTAAAGAATCAAAAATCTCAAGTGCAAATTCCTTCATTGTTTCAAAAAATACATCAGTTAAACTTTCTGTTTGTGGGGCGGTTTTTGAATTGTTAGCTTCAGTTAACGCCTGAGCGTTTTGTTTTGCTTCGTTTGCCAGCTCACATTCAGATCTACCTAGACCAAAAACTGACTTTCCTTCCGTTACCGCAAGTGTACTAGCAATTACAGGGTTTGTGAAATCAGAAGTTGCTTTGTAACCATAATCAGAAGCGTTAAAGTTGCTACTAAAGGATACATCAAATTTGTTGGTAGCATCTGAAAGAGAATCAGTAGAAAATATACCTACTCCGCAAGTGTCAGTTTCTCCTAGGCTTAAGTTATCCGAAGCAGTGGCAACCTCTACAGCATTTTTGATTGACTCTTGTCTTAAATCTAGTTGCAAACCAACTTCATTAAAACCGCTTGTAACACCTAAACATTGTCTATTCATAACCCCCTTAGACACCAAAACAGCATCTTCTAGCGGCGAGTTACTAGGCTTTACTGCGAGTTGGGTAATTTTACAATTTTCTTGAAGCAATCCTTCTAAAATTTCTAAAATATCACTTTTAAAGCTTTTACTATCTGGTGCAAGTAAAGAGTTTGACTGACCAGGATTAGCTTTATCTGCTTGACTTATGGCAACTGATAATTCAAAGGTTGCAGCTGCTTGACCAGCCAAATTTTTGACTTGATTGACGGCATTCTTATCTTCAGACTCTTCAAGTGGACCAAGAACTTTATCAAAAATTTTGTTTACCTCCCCTTCTGCTCGATTGTATTGAATATAGGCCTCCATTGCCACAAATCTTTTTATATGAGAAGTGTTAAGCTTCAAACCAAGAACCCTGTTAGACCAGTCTTTAACTGCTTTTAATAAGTTATTGAATTGCTGTTTCAAGAAATCTATCAAACCTTTTACAAAATTCAAAACCAAAGATCTTAAAGTAAAATTTAAAGCTTTTTCAAGATTAAAACTAGCAATAAAAGCTCCTAGAGTTGCTTCTGAGGCACATGGACCTACACAATTTTGTGCTTTTACTTCTAAGGGTTTAAAAAATTTTGCAAATGCACTAAAAGTCTTGCTTGGTCTAGTCAAAAGACCTATACCTGCATCATAATCTCTTAAAGTCATAAGAGTAGATCCTCCAGCAGCAAAAATAAATGTGGCTGATAAGACTATAATTATAGCTGCTATCAACTTATTGAAGTTGTTAAAAATACTTTTCATTTTGAATTTTTGTTTTTATAAATCCCAACTATTTTGGTTGGTTTTTTGTGTTACTCTTATGAGTTTAGTTCACTCAAGCACTAATGTCAATCGTTGCTTAGCTTTCTAAGCTCTTCGTCCATCTGCCTGTACGACCAAACAACCTCTACTGCTAGTTTTTTGCTTTTTGTTAAGTATTCTTGAGTCTCCGTGGTCTGATTTTCAAAACCATTTTGCCTGTGTTGAACCAATATTTTAAGCTTTCTAAATAACATTAAAAAGGGCTTATGTGATTCTTTGTAGGTTTCAGGAACACCAGCTTTTAACAAGGTGTCATGTATTTGATCGTATTTATTATAAATTTTTTTTAAGTCCTCCACTTTACTTGTTTTATATACATTCAATAAACTTCCTAATTCGTCAGAGGATTCGTCTTCAGTCAAAAGACCATCTACTATATCTACCCTTTTGTCGATATAATCTTTAAAACTAACTCTACTATCTGGAACTACAGCAAAAGAATCGTCTTCTAGTTCATCCGAAAGATCTATAAGTTTACTTTCTTGATACAAGACAGGAAAATCAACACCCTCTTTTGAAGACGCCTCAAAAGACTCTTCTACTGATTTCAAAAAAACCTGATCTTGTTTTGACACTAGAATATCTTTATTTTCCTCAATTTCCAAACCTGTTAAAGGGCTGATTCTTAAATCCACATTCTCCTTATCAGTTTTTTGACATTTGGCTTCCTCGGTATAAGTTCCGCAAAGTGAATATTTATTTTTTGGGTCAGAGCCATACAAAAATTCAGCCTTATTGCTCAAATCATCTCCATCTGGGTCTGCTGAAGGTCCAGAAACCAAGCTATTTCGCAACTCAGTTGCACTAAAATTGCGTTCAACCCAACCCTGTGGATACACAGGCAAATCCTGATATTTGATTCTGTCATAAACTATATTTTCAGGATTAAGTGTGTTTGATATATTTCTTAATTTGTCTAAATTTCTCTGAAATTCTGGGCTTTCTAACAAAGAATTTGTAGAAACTTCAGTATCAGCTTTTTTAACAAAACTCAAAGAATCATTTCTACTAAAATAAACAAATCCACCCACCACAAGTACAGTCAACAAAATGGCTGAAATCACCCTTACAGTCTGACTTTGTAGGAAATAGTTTTGAAAATTAAAAATCCAAATCCTAAGAATTTTTAAGGGGTTAAAACTAATTTTTGGAAATTTAAACTCTAATTTTTTTTGAATTGGCTGAGTTTTTGAAGGTGTCTCTTGTGAAGATTTTTTGACTGGATTTTTAGCCAATTTTTTCACAGATTCTTTTTTGACTAAAGTATCTTTTAGGTCAGGTTGATCAATCAGAATTTGTGGTTTTTTCTTAGCAGTTGATTTTTTGGCTCTTTTATTTACTGCCAATTTTGCTCTTTTCATACAAATCAAAATAATTTACAAATTTTACCTTGTAAAGAAAATTGCCAAAACTTAAGTTTTCTGATTATCCTAAAATTATGAGCGATAACAATGTAGTTTTACGATTTTCAGATGTAGTTTTTGGTTATTCTGAACACAAAAAAATCCTTGATGAGGCTAGTTTTTCTCTTCGAAAAGGTAGTAAAGTCACCATTATGGGACAAAACGGAGCTGGAAAATCCAGTTTATTAAAACTAATCACTGGAGAAAATAAACCAGTTGAAGGGCAAATTTCTATGGAAAATGCAGGCAAGATTGCAATCGCCAAACAGGTTTTTAGTAGAGACGAACGGGAAATGAAGCTCAGGGATTATTTGGCAAGTGCCTTTAAGGAGGTACCTTATAATCTAGATAAATTAGCCGAAAATGTCTTTGCCGAAACTGGACTGTTAGCCTACGATTTAGACCGACCAATCAAAACTTATTCTGGAGGTCAACAGGCTAGAATTTTGTTAAGCTTTGCTCTTATTCAAGACCCGGATATTTTGCTTTTGGACGAACCCACCAATAATCTTGACCAAGAAGGGATTGATTCTTTGACCATGTTTTTGATCATGTACGACAAAACCTGCCTAGTAATTAGTCACGATGCGGACTTTTTGAACAGTTTTACGGATGGAGTTTTGTACCTAAACCTTTATACCAAAAAAGTAGAGCAGTACACTGGTGACTATTTTAGCGTACTAGAAGAAATTAAAAACCGTGTAGAAAGAGAAAATTTACAAAATGCCAGAGCTGAAAAGCAAATTCAAGATCAAAAAGAAAAAATCAACTTTTTTGCCAATAAAGGAGGAAAGATGCGAAAACTAGCCAGCAAACTCCGTGATCAAGTAGCTGACGCCGAAGAAACCATTGTAGTTGTACGAAAAGATGACCGCACGATTACCAAATTTGAGATAGAATGCCAAGAAGATTTGTCAGGAGAATTTGTGACTTTACCCAAACTTTCGGTGGTAGAAAATGGTGATGCGGTTTATAAAGAGGTTTTTTTAGGGCTTCGTAAAGGTGATCACATTCAGTTTGAAGGTCCAAATGGAATTGGAAAAACTACACTACTAAATGCTATTGCTAATAAAACTTTACCCCAAATGCAAACCAGTGAAGGTCTAAAAATTGGTTATTACACTCAAGATTTTCATAATTTAGACTACGGCAAATCTGTCCGAATCTCACTATTGGAAGCTATGGGGCTGGATGATTTGGTCAACATAGACAGCAAAAATGAGCAATATATGCGAAAAATTGCCGCTGGATTTTTGATTACAGCTGATCAAATAAATAGCAATATTGGAGACCTTTCCGAGGGGCAAAAAGGTTTGGTGGCCTTTGCTCATATAGTACTTCAAAAACCAGGTCTTTTGATTTTGGATGAGCCTACCAATCATATCAATTTTAGACATATCCCAATCATTGCCAAGGCTTTAGACCAATACGAAGGTGCTATGATTTTGGTGTCCCACGTACCAGATTTTGTTGGTCAAATCAGGATAGATCGAAAAATTGATTTGCAAAAAATTTAGACTAGGTATCTAAACTTTTGTATTTTTGAGACTAGTTTGAAGTTGTAAAATAAAAAGTTTTAAACTGACTTTAGGCTCTCAGATTCTCTCATTTTCTTAATAAAATCAGCTCCCAGTGGAATTTTGGTGGCAATTTTACTTTCAGGGTCAACCACACGCCAAAAAGGCGTGACATCGTTTTGGCTTTTACCAGAATCTATCTCCTCCAAAGCAGCTTCACTTACAACTCTCAAAAAAATTGGAGTAGAAACTGGGCAAGCTTTGTTAGCAGAATGTTTTTTAGCTAAGTCAGCTTTCATTTCCTCCATAGTTTTTGTTTTTCCAGATGGTATTTTTTTGATATATTCAGCTATCTCTTTGGGGGATGAAACCAACATTTTTTCACCAGATTTTATTCCGGCAAAGTTGAAGGTTAAAATTTTTACTTCTGGTTGTTTGCTATTTTTAAGTTTTTCAATAGCTGATTTTTTGGTGGACATAGTGATAATTTTAAACAGTTTTTTGGATTAAAAAGTATTTAGAGATTTTATTCAAGACTTTTATAAGTTAATAAATTGATTGGAATCAAAAGTAAATATATGACAAAAATTTCCCAAAAGTACCTTGCAAGACTCATTTTGGTGGGTATAATTATGGTAAAAATATCTAGTAAAACACTAACTAAAATAATTCCCAAACCAAGTAAATTTGCTAATACAAAATTGTTTATCTCAAAGCTTTCATAAAACCTACTTAAACAAAAATAAACGGTGCTTACAAAACTAACAATCATGATAAATTTGAACCAAAAAAATGGAATTGTTAGCTGACCTTCTTTGCTAAAAAATGGAATAGAGATTGCAAATGGGATCGCCCAAACCGCAAAACAGATTAGGAAATAAAAAAGTATAATTTTCATATTTCTAACAATTAGTAAGTTTCAATTTTTGGTATTGTAAAAAATGGACACGCTAGAAACCTATTTAATATTCTGGCTACCCGGTAAAAAAGTGTGCTAGATTGTCTTGTTAAATTTATATATATATCAACTAAAGTCACAAAAGATAAACTTGAAATTTTCGAAGAGCCAAATTTGAGATTGTAACAAATGTTAAACAGATCTAAAGATAGAGTTTGAGAAATTCAATCGGGGTATTGCCACTAAATTTTTTGAAATTTTTGATAAAGTGAGACTGATCGTAGTATTCTTGCCAGGTTATTT
>Ga0207418_100113_pt1 | contig 20512 bp, 24 predicted proteins | sample LakMenEpi05Aug08_FD_150669 | JGI IMG/M metagenome (GOLD analysis project Ga0207418, IMG submission 150669) | Freshwater microbial communities from Lake Mendota, WI - 05AUG2008 deep hole epilimnion (SPAdes) | ecosystem: Environmental > Aquatic > Freshwater > Lake > Epilimnion/Euphotic zone ...
ATGATGAATTATTTTTTTTAAATTGTAATTGCTTAATCTTTGTCTGTATATCATAGAAATTAGTTTAGTTAGTGTTTGCTAACTAGTCTAGTTCCTTTTGAATTATCAATCCGTGGCTATAATTTAAGTCCATTTTATCAACTATTTTTATGGGACGGGTGCTTTTTTTATCATGACTAAAATCGCTTAGAGCGGAAACTTCACATAGATTACCTCCAAAGAATACATTGATCAGTTGTAAGCCCCGACAAATTCCCAAGATTGGTTTTTTATCTCTAGCTGCCACTTCTACCAAAGCCATTTCAAACCCATCTCTAGGACTAACAACTTGATCTAAATCAGGTTTTTTGGTTAGTTTCAAATTTTCACCTCCTTGCAAAATCAAACCATCTGAACTTTGTAAATAACTTTCCGCCAATCTCAAAAAATTGGAATACAGATCTTTTTTTAAGGAGCAAACCGGCATGATTGGAAAAATATCTCGACTCAGCAAATAATCACTAAAAGAGGTTTTGATCATTGCCCTATGAGATTGTGGAAATTTGGCAAAATGCGGAGCGATTAGGATTTGGGTCATAAAATAAGCGAGATTGTAATTTTATAGCAAACAAAAGTAGCTTAAAGTAGAAATTTCGTTTAAATATAAAAACCCCTTTCGGGGTCTAAAAACTTTGCAATTAATATTATTAGTTTACTTCCTTCCAGCTACAATTTTTTCTTGGATGTTTCTTGGTAATTCAGCGTAGTAGCCAAATTCTACAGTTGCAGTTCCTTGTCCTTTGGTGTTACCTCGCAAAGTGGAGATGTATCCAAATAAGTTTTCTAGAGGAACATCGGCTTTGATAACGATATTTTTACCTCGGTTTTCGGTACCCAAAACTTGTCCACGACGACTGTTAAGGTCTCCAATAACATCTCCCATAAAGGTTTCTGGTACGACAACTTCCACTTTCATCACAGGTTCCAAAAGTACAGCATTTGCTCTCAAAATTCCATCTTTCATTGCTTGCATAGCTGCCAATTTGAAGGCGATTTCAGAAGAATCCACATCGTGGTAACTTCCATCATATACTTCAGCTTCTACATCAATAATTGGGTATCCAGCCAAGGCACCATTTTGCATAACTTCTTCACAACCTTTTTCGATAGCAGGAATATATTCTCTAGGAATTGTTCCACCCACAATTTTGTTGTGGAATTTAAATCCTTGACCTCTTTCAAGCGGGCGAATCTTAAGCCAACAGTGACCATATTGACCTTTACCTCCAGATTGTTTGACATATTTTCCTTCGGAGTCAACTTCAGATTTGATAGCTTCTTTGTAAGCAACTTGTGGGGCTCCAACATTGGTTTCGACTCTGTACTCTCTCCTCATTCTGTCAACGATAATATCAAGGTGCAATTCTCCCATTCCAGAGATGATAGTTTGTCCTGTTTCTTCGTTGGTAGTTACTCTTAGAGATGGATCTTCGGTGGTTAATTTTTGCAAAGCAATACCCATTCTTTCTTGGTCGTTTTTGGTTTTTGGTTCGATTGCCATTGAGATTACAGCTTCTGGGAAGTTGATAGATTCCAAAAATAGCGGATCAGCTTTGGTACAAAGAGTGTCTCCAGTTCGAACTTCTTTTAATCCTACAAAAGCAGCAATTTCTCCAGCATAAACTTCTTCTACATCTTCACGGGAGTTAGAGTGAAGTAATACAATTCTACCAGCTCGTTCAGTTTTGCGAGTACGAGGGTTGAAGATTTCGTCACCTTTTTTGACCACACCTGAATAAACACGGAAAAAGGTCAAACTACCAAATTGATCAGAGGCGATTTTGAAAGCAAGAGCTGCAAATTTGGCACTGTCATCAGCTTTTACTGGGATAATTTTGGTTTCGTCATCAACATCGTGAGCATCTTTTTCTGGTAAATCTAAAGGACTTGGAAGGTATTCACAAATCGCGTCCAAAAGCATTTGAACTCCTTTATTCTTTAGGGCAGAACCACAGAAAATTGGATGAAGTTTGCTTTGAATTGTAGCTTTTCGGATTGCATGTTTAAGTTCATCAACCGAAATTTCTTGAGCTTCTAAGTATTTTTCCATTAAAGCATCATCAGTTTCAGCAACTTTCTCGATCAATTTTTGTCTGTATTCTTCTACAATTTCTTTCATGTCAGCAGGGATTTCTTCGTAAGTAAAGTGTCTTCCCATATCTTCTTCTGTATAGACAATAGCTTTTTGGGTAAGCAAATCTACCATTCCTTTTAGGTTTTCTTCTGCTCCGATTGGCAATTGCATCACTACTCCATAGTCAGTCAAACGGTCTTTGATAGATTTTACATCGTAGAAAAAGTCTGCACCAGTTCGGTCTAGTTTGTTGATAAAACAGATACGAGGAACATTGTATTTTTCAGCTTGTCTCCATACAGTTTCGGACTGACTTTCTACTCCAGCAACTCCATCAAAAACAGTTACAGCTCCATCCAAAACTCGCAAACTTCGTTCTACTTCGATGGTGAAATCTACGTGTCCAGGAGTGTCGATGATGTTAAATCGGGTCATTTTTTCGGCATCGCCTTCGTACACCCAATCAGGAGCTTTCCAGTAAGTAGTGGTAGCAGCAGCAGTAATTGTGATACCTCTTTCTCTTTCTTGTTCCATCCAGTCCATGGTGGCTTCACCTTCGTGAACTTCTCCGATTTTGTGAGTTCTTCCGGTGTAGAGTAAAATTCTTTCAGAAGTTGTGGTTTTTCCAGCATCGATATGGGCAATAATTCCAAAATTACGAACTTTGTGGATGGGGGTTTTGCGAGACATTAGATTAAAAATTAGTTTTTAAATTAAACTTAATATCTACAACCCAACCTGATAAAACCCAAATTTGTCAAATAATTTTATCAAAATCAACCAAGACCTTGTCTAATATTTTTGATAATCTCAAATTTAATCTCAAAAACTCTAAAGCTAAGGCTTTTAAACCAACTATCTTGTTGTTTATTGTGATAAAGATTTTAGCCTAATCCAGTTTTTGAACTCAGATTGTAAAATTAGAATTGTTATGATATACTTTAAGCACGGATCAATTTCAAATTTTTTGTACTTTCAAAAAAGTAGCCTGTTTTTCATGACCAAAATCAAAACCAAAAACTTTTATTTACTTATAATCTCTGGGCTAACCTTTGTACTTTCCTTTTCGGTGTTTATGTACTTTTTGAGTGTAAATACACCAGCTTCAAAAGATGCCGAGGCTTCAGCTTTTAGCAAAGATCAGATCATTGTGGCAGTCAATTTGGAACGCAAAAAAGCAGGATTGCCAGAGCTAATCAAGCATCCAAAACTCGAACAAGCCTCTCAGGCTAAAGCCCAACACTTGGCAGATAATCGGTATTTTTCGCATGTACACAAAGAAAGTGGCAAACGCTGGTCGGATTTTATTAAAGAAGCGGACTATGAATATTCTATTGCAGGTGAAAATTTGGCTAATGGGTTTTATAATGTAAATGATATGGTAAAAGCCTGGATGGAGTCGCCTACACACAAAGAAAATATTCTAAACGAGTCTGTAGATGAAACTGCTGTGGGAATTGCCTACGGTGAATTGGAAGGAAATCCAACAATTTTTGTAGTCCAAGAATTTGGGAAGAGATAGTGAAGAACTAAAAGGGTTAGTGAATAATTTATAAACAACTGACAATAAATTAAAGATAAATTTTTATTGAGGGTTGGTTTATTTGCTTTTCAACTTTTCTAGTTTTTGCTTGTTTGACTCACTAGTTGTTAAATCTGTCGAAGGTTTTACTTGTTCAAAAAGACTACTAATTTCGGATTCGCATTGTAAAAATTGCATAGCCAAGTTAATACCGTAAAGCTTTGAGTTTTTTTCAAAATTTATATCAGCACTTTCATCTGAAGGTATATAAATCCTATCTTTTTTTAGCTCTTTCTTGCTTGTAGTTGGCATTTCAGAAATAAGCAACCCTAATTGCATATTTTCACAAAATAATCAACCCCAACAAAAAGCCTGGCACATAAGACCAGGTCAATTTGTATCAAAATTAAGCTCGAAAATCTACAAATCCTGCAAATTCATTCCGTTGATAAAATCTCTTTTTCCCAAGTCAACTCCAGCATTTCGCAAAATTGCGTAGGCAGTAACTATATGAAAAAAGAAATTAGCCAAGGCATAGTCTTTGACATAGTCAGTAGCAGTCATAAATTTGTCCTTGAAATAGGGTAAAATAATCTTTTCTTCTTCAGATTTAGCAAAGTCAGCTTCTGTAAAAGACTCCACAAATTTAATTGTCTTTTCGATTCTATCCATAAGATGGTCAAAATTTTCTTCAGTATCTTCAAAGCTTGGAATTTCAACACCAGCTAAGCGGGCAACAACGCCTTTGGCATTATCGGAAATGGTTCGAATCTGTTGTTTAAAAGCAAACATATCAGGTGCCAGTCTAGCCTCCATCAAATCACCTTCTGGGATATTGGTTTCTACTGAGTAAGCTTGTCCTTTTTGCAATATTTTGAGGGTGGAGTGAAGGTACTTGAGGACAGTTTGGCTGGTTAAGTAGTAAGGGTTTTGCATAAATTATAAAAATTTGATAAATAAAGTTAGTTTGAAAATAAAACTAATGAATAAAATCAAAACAGAAAGGAATTTTTTGTCAATCTAAAATGAAAAATTGTTTTATAAATACTAAACTTAAGCGTTGGTTTGGCAATTTGGGCAGAGTCCAAAAAATTCTAAGGCGTGTTTTTGAGGCAAATATCCTGTTTCTTGGGCAATTTTTGCTTCGATTTTGTGCAAATATTTTTCTACTTCCACACATTTTACCGACCCACAAATGGTACAAATAATATGATGATGGTGAGTTTTTTTGGTTTGATCATTTGGCTCGTAGCGTTTTTTCCCGTCCAAAAAGTCCACTTCCATGATCATTTCTAATTTCATCAAAGTCTCTAAAGATCTATAAACAGAGGTTTTGTTGGGGTATAGATGCCTGTGCTTTAGGTCTTTGATCAATTCTTCAACGGTGATTGGTTTATCAAACTCGGATAGGGTTTTTAGGATTGTATCTCGCAGTCTGGAGGTGCGAACTTGGATTTTTTTGGGTTTATCAGTGGGGGTCATAATTGAAAGGTTTTTTGGGTTTTCAAGACTAAATTTGATTATAAAAATATTAAAAAGGTTCTACAAAAGTTGGCAATTTTTGAGTTTGGATTGTAAGGCAAGTCTAATTTAGAGTTTGCTGGAGTGGTTTGGAACATTATTTGGCTCAACTTCGATCACATTAGGTTTGTAGTGAGTGACTTTGGTCTCGGGGAGCCTGGGGGTGATCATAAAATACCCAAGTACAAAACCTGTCAAAAGTCCACCAAGATGACCAAAATTATCCACCCCACTAATAGTAAAACCCAACCAAAAATTGAGAATTATGACCCAAAAAACTGACCAAAAAAGCTGAGTTTGTCTTGTTTTTATAGCAAAAGCTGCCAAGGCCCCAACCAAACCCATAATAGCTCCACTAGCCCCCACTGAGCCAGCCAAGTTGGTCTGAAAGCTAGCAGACAAAAACGAACCACCAAGGCTACTAAAAAAATAAATAATAGAAAATCGTAAATCTCCAAAAACCTTGTTGATATCAGGACCAATCGAATACCCCAGGGCATACATATTGACAGCTAGGTGAATAACCCCAGCGTGCAAAAATGGAGCTGTGGCAAGTTGATAAAATTCAAAACCACCGGTCTGAAAACCTTTCAAACTTCCTAAAGTCAAAAATTGCTCAGTAGAATTCGACCCAACCAATAGATCCAACAAAAATGGAACTGCAAAAATAACCACATTAACAATTACAAGTAGCCTGTAGATCATGTTAAAGGTGTTTGTAAAAATTTCAGTTTAGTCTAATTTGAATCGAGATTTTATTTTTTTACTTTCGTAAATTAAGAATTTATTAAATTTTTGTTTTGTGGTGCCACCGGAGAGACTTGAACTCTCATAGTATTGCTACCGCGGGATTTTGAGTCCCGTGCGTCTACCAATTCCGCCACAGTGGCATAGATGTTTTTTGTTTTTTTGGTGCGGTCGAGAGGAGTTGAACCTCCACAAGTGTAATACTTGCTACCACCTCAAGGTAGTGCGTCTACCGTTCCGCCACGACCGCCTAGAAATTGAATGAGTCAAAAATATCTTTGATTTGTCAATTTTTGGTAATTCTAAAAGATCGAGGAAAATTTTGATTTGGTGCCTGAGCAGGGACTCGAACCCTGACGCCTTTCGACACTAGCTCCTAAGGCTAGCACGTCTACCAATTCCGCCACCCAGGCAACTTTCAAATAACTTCTGGATTTTAGGAATTTGTCAAGAAAAGTTTTTTGCAGACTTGCTACAAAAGATGAGATTCTCCAAAACACATACTGATTTTGTACTCGGTATCGACGAGGTAGGTAGAGGCTCTTTAGCTGGACCAGTTTGTTTGGCTGGAGTTTTGACACCAATAGATCTTGCCTTGAAAACCTTTGTTGCAAATCCAATTGATAAGTTTTTTAGGGACAATCCAGAGTTCAAATTTGTCCGTGACAGCAAGAAATTGAGTGAAATAAAAAGGCAAAAAGTCGTCGATTTGATAGACCAAAATGACTTTCCAGCAGTGATTTTGTACGCCAGTAATGAGCTGATTGATAAGTTTGGAATTGGGGTTTGTCTTAGTAATATGCTGATTTTGATTGTGGATTTGCTAGGTCAAAAATACGATTTGGTGGATATAATTGTGGACGGGAAAATCAAACTTTTACCTGAAATTGATCCCGTTTTAGAAAACTTAATCTTGGCTCAAAACAACCTTTTAAAGCCTAAAAATACCTGGTCTGAGAACTTTTCCAAAATCCAAAGACTGAACTTTGCTGATGATAATTTTTTGTCGGTAGCACTTGCCAGCAACATAGCAAAAGTTAGTCGAGACACGCTGATGAATGAGCTTCATAGCCAATATCCCAACTTTGGTTGGGCAAAAAACAAAGGTTATGGTACCGTTCAAAACCGATCTGAAATTGCCAAAAATAAGCAAAACAAATATCTAAGGCGGAGTTTTTTGAGTAAAATCTAAAATTTCGAGATGTTATGGTCTTACAAAATAAAGCTTTACGGCCAATAAAAATTCCCCTATAATCAAATATTTATGATCGATAGGGGGGTGAAGAGAGGTGAATTTATTTATCCATTACCTCCTTCTCTTGGAAGGCCTTCTTTGCCAGCTGGGAAAATTGGCTTCCCATCAGCGTCAGTTGGTTGTTCCTGTGGCTGTTGGTCAACCTGTTTAATTTCAATTCCCTGTGTATTGCTCATAACTTCTCCTTAAATTTAATAAACTTTGGACTGAGCCATCTACTAATAAACTAAAAAATATCTTATGTCAAATTATTTAATACGAGATAGTATTAAAATATAGTATTTTTATGATATTTTACCCTAAAATAAGCAATTATCTAAAAGAATTTATTTTGAGGTAAGTATAATTTAAAGACTTTTTGTGATAAAATCATTTGGCTAGTAAAAATCAAGCTGGTGGTCAGTGTGTTTGAACTCTTTTAATAATTCACCAACTAGACAAAACCACGATATTACCAAAAAGCTTAAGATGTATTAGCAAATCAAGGATTTATTCGACTCAACTTGCTGAATTCAAAACCTAAAAACTTATCTAAATGTCTATCATCAAAAACCAAGAAGACCTTCAAAAACTCCGCCATTCTTGCCTAATTTTGGCTAGTTTGATGCATAAAATTCGTGAGCTTGCCGCTCCAGGGGTTTCTTGTGGAAAATTGGATCAAATCGCCAACGAGTTTATCGCCGATCACAAAGCTAAGCCCAGTTTTAAAGGGCTTTATGGCTATCCATACACCTTGATTAGTGAGCTAAACGACGAGGTTGTGCATGGGATGTCGCCGATGGAAAAAATTATTCCGGACAATTGTATTATTAGTTTTGATTGTGGGGTGATTTATGAGGGTTTGTATTCGGATATGTGCATTCTGCTGACCTTTGGAGATATTGGAGCTGATGGCACGAAGTTGGTGCAAAAAACCGAAGAATCTCTTTGGGCTGGGATAAATCAGGTAAAAGCCGGTAAACGGGTAGGGGATATTGGTCATGCTGTAGATAAAGTCCTGAGTGATAGCGGACTTGGTAATGTATTGGATTTGGGGGGACACGGGCTTGGCTACAAACCGCATGATGATCCGCATATTACACACGCTGGCAGACCCGGAACTGGAGCAAGACTTTTTGAAAACCAGGTGATTGCAATCGAGCCGATGGTGACTTTGGGTAGCGGAGAAGTGTTTTTTGAGACGGTGGAAGGTAGCGGAGTTGAGATAGTTAGGTCTCAAGATGGCAGTCTGGCAGCTCATATCGAACACACAGTTTTGGTGACCAAAAAAGGTCATGAAGTACTTACAGATATCCCAAAAGAAAAGGCTTTGAGTTAAGGCTTGGCAAGACAATTTTAAGTAAATAAAGACATAGCTCGAAGAATATTATTTGACTATTAAAACTAACTATGTTAATGTCGAAAAAGATTTAACGAGCTATTTATTCCCTTTAATTAGGTTGTAGTTTTAGCATGTTAAGTCTGTTAGTTTATTTACAGTTGGTTTAGGAGAAAATTCGATGAGTACTTTAAATAGCAAGAGCGGTGCAAAATTTCAAGTTTCAAACTTTCAATGGTTAATGATGAGAACTATTGGCGTGATGCTTGTTCTGGGAATTATTTTTGGCTCAGAAATTTGGAACTTTTTTACCAAATCTCGGAGGGTAATTTTGCCTGCACCTGCAAATGTTTCTAGTGTTAATTATGAAGAGCCAGTTTTTTCAGGAAGTGATTTTTTACAAAAACTTGGTGTTAACACACGAAGTATTGTGACTGAGAACCTTAAAGCAGAATCTCTAATTAAAACACACTCATGCATTTTTACTTACGATGATGGTAGTACTCTTTACATAGATATTACCACAAACGAGACCCCAGGGTCAGTAAAAGCTTATCGATCAGCGAGGGTTCAAAAGTCTCCTTGCAACAAGGTGGTTACTAAATAACAAACTAACAAAGGCAGCCATAAACTTGAAATTTATTTTAAGATCCAAAGCTGCCTATCCATGATTAAATTTACCTTAAAGGTGAGTTTTTTCTTTAAAAACATCTAAATAAGTTATTTTATTATGGAAAGCTTAAAAAAAGCAAGAGAAGTTATAAAACAGACTCTCAGACCAGCTGATCCAGAGTCGCTTAGTCAAGAACAAAAAGATTTGAAAGGGCATTTAGAAGTATTAAAAGCAAGGGAAAGAGAGCAAGAAGTGGATGTAAATATAAATCAATATAGTGTTAATCCTGATGACTTGGAAGAGGCAAAAAATTCACTAAATAAAACCAAAGTCCAAATGCAAGATGTTAAAAAAAGACTTGGGCTAAAACCTTAATCCTTTATTTTAGCTAAAAACTGCGACGGTTTGAGGATTTTGGGGTGATCAAAATTTTTTAAAATAAGTAAATCTTTGTCACCAGCACTTCTCTCAATCGCCGTGAGGCTTTCGACCAGAGCAAGTCTGGTCTGTTCAAGTTACGCTACGCTAACTCTTCTCTCAGTCGCCGTGAGGCTTGGGGTCGAACAAAGTCCGGCCTGTTCATGCTTGGTTGTCACCAGCACTTCTCTCAGTCGCCGTGAGGCTCGTTGACAAATTCCACCTTACCAAATTTGATTAAATCGTGTTTTTATTATTTTTGGATACCGAAACCAGCGGTCTAAAACCTGCAGTTGATCAGATTATTGAAGTCGGAGGTGTGATTGCCGACTTTGACCCGATTACTCTGAAGTGCAGGCAAATTGACTCGTTTGAATCTTTGGTAGCTCTTCGCAAAACCCTTGACCCAAAAATAACTCGCCTCACTGGGATTACTGAAAACGACCTTTTACCAGCTGATAAACTGCCTGTAGTTCAAGAAAACTGGGCAAATTGGCTAGAAAAATACGATGGGCAAATTGTGGCAATTGTTGGTCATTCCATAGCTTTTGATTTGGGATTTTTAAAAGAAGAAGGTTGGTTTTTACCAAAGGTGCAGGACATTGATACGCTTGAGCTTTCACGAGTGGTTTTTCCTGATATGCAAGCTATAAACTTGGAGTATTTGGCACCAGAACTAAAACTACAAATTGTTTCTGATTCTGCAGCTCACCGCTCACTTTTTGACTCGCAAATAGACATGCTTTTGTTTGAAAAAATAGCTCAAAGAATTTCCCAAATTGGCTTTTCTTCTGAATTACAAGAGATTTTTAAGCAAACTTTGTTACCGCTTGATATAAACTTTTATGGTGATAATTCTGAGCTTAAATTTGAAACCACAGTTAAAAGCGACAGTGACGGAGATGGATCTGCAACCGACTCAGATTCCACACAGTTCAACAGCGGTGAGAATAAATCCGTCCCCTACGATGCATTTGAAAGCCAAGCTCGCAATCACCCTAAGCCTGTTTCAAAACCTCAAAATCAGGTTATTCTAGGACTAAACGGTGAACCAAAAAACCTTAGTTTATCAGAATATTTAGACCTTGTAGCCACCGATGAAGCGACTACCAAAATTACTGATCTAATTCACCAATTTCCAAACCAGCAAATTCGAATTTTTCTATTTCAGCTTCTTGCAATAAATTACTTCAAAAAAATCGCCCCAACTTGGCATTTCAAGCTTCATCTCAAATTTGGACTCACAGACTTTTGGTTTTTTCAGGTTTTGTTTGAATACCTTTTGAAGACTCAAAATAAAGAGTTACAAAACCCAGTTTTACCTCAATTAGAAGGGATTATTTGGCAAATTGGATCGGTTTCGGATTACAGTCTAAACTTTGGGCAAATGGTGGAACTTTGCGAAATTTACAAAAAATTAATGAACTGGGATTACCCCAATATTTCAAACGAAATTCCGATTTCACCAGCCAATTCCAAAATTAAAGACCTCACCCAAAAAGTGATTAGTGGTCACGATTTTTTGATGTTTAGTCTCCAGCCATTTTTACAAAATCACAAGTATGTTTTCGAGCCGTTACGACTAATTCCGCAAGAAAAAGTGGTCGGTCAGAAGCTAAAAAGCCTTTTAGAATCACTTCAAAGCCTTAGCCAAGAATTGCAAGCTCAACCAAGTGAAACCACTCTTTTGTCTCAATTAAATCAAAAAATTGTGCAACAAGTCAGGCATTTTGAATATAATTTTAACCAAGTTTTGCACATCTACCAATCTGGAAACTCGCTAAATCTCACCACCACCAAACCAAATTTCGACCTTTCTACTCATTTTCAAGATCTCAAAATTAAATATCCAACTCTGCAATTTCAAACCTCTTTACCTCAAAATGAGTGGGAAGAATTGGCTAAATTAAGTGGTCTTAGTGATCTAAAAGTGTCATTTTTATCAACTCAAGAGGAATTTGCTTTTTTGGAAAGAGTGAATTTGGATGAATTTTTAGACACCAAAACTGAGCAAGCCAAAACTGAACAAAAGCCAATAATTTTACTAGCGGGGCAAAATTCGACCCTCAAAGATTTAAAACAAAAATTGGTCGAAAATCAACATAAAAACGATTATTTAATCCTTGGGGAAACTGGCTCGGCAACCAAAGTAAATTCCAAGTTGGTGCGAAACTTCAGTGGAATCGCAGTGTTCAAACTAGCCAATCTTGAAGGGCTACTAAGCCTTCCGAAAGTGCCTGACATAAGCGAAATTTGGCTGATCAACCAACCCTACTTTTTCATTCACCCATACTGGAAAAACTACTGGCAAAAAGTTGGGCTTCAAAAAGAAACTGTGGAACCGGAATTTAAAAAGCTCTACCTTTTAGCTCAGCAATATCAGACTTTGCAAAAACATGGCGTGAAAATTGGATTTATTCGGGGGTATTAGGTTAAAGTTTTACACGGTTGATCAGCACTAGATTTTGGGCTATAGTTAAGCAATGTTGGAAAACATGAGACAAAGTCCACTTCAAAAAGAACAAATTTTAGTTTTAAAATACGAAGAAAGTAAGAAGTATTTTTTAAGCTTATCTGAAAAAGAGCAGTTTAAAATCATAGAAGTTTTTGCTGCCGTAATAGGTAAAAATCTGGCTTTTGGTGTGTTGTTAAGCCTGCAAAATGAGGAGTTGGATATTTGGATAGAGCCAAAAGTTGAAAATATAATTGGGACCGCCAAAACCAAAAAAGAATTTTTCACCAATAAGATAAATTTAATAATACAAATTTCAGAGGAGTTGTTTGAAGGTGAAGTATTTTATGAATTATATGATTTAGAGCTTAGGATTTTGCTAAAGTGTTCACATTTTTTGCACGAAGTCTTGTATGGAGATCGAGAAAATGAACCTACTTTTCGACGGCAATTTGAAGTTAGTTTAGATAAAAGTATATCAGATTATAAGTTTTTGGTGTATAATTAGTGAGTTATGTCAGAATTTTTCAATCAAAGCACAGATGAACAGTCTAAAAATGAGTCTATTAGTTTTGAAGAAAGTAAAGAGTATTTTCTAAGCTTGTCTGAGGAAGAAAGGTTTGGATTAATTAATCAAATTGCTGAATTTTTTGGTAAACAGTTAATTACTAAGGCATATTTTTATATCGCTAGATGCAAAGAAGAATATCAAGAAAATAATACATATGATAAAAAAAGGGTTATTGGTAATAGCAAAACTAGAAAAGAGCTTTTTGAAAATTGGATTGATGGTTTTATTAGTTCTACTAAAAACTTTAGTGAAGATACTTATATAAAAGGATTCAAACAACCGAAAGCAAACTTATCAAGATCAGCTACTTTTTTGAAAGAAGCTTTATTTGGAGGTACTGACGATAAATGGGTAAACGAACAAAAACAAGAGATACAAATACAATTTCAGGCAAGTTTTAACAAGGGTGTTTCAGACTATTTAAACAAATCTATCTATCATTCAGAATCTGATGACTCTGCGGCATTTTTAATTTCTGCCTTGTCAGATTTGGAGTAAAGATTTTTTAACCGAACTTCTTACTTCCAAATCCCTCGAGTAGCGTGATTTTGGCTTTATCGATTGCTTTTTGGGTGATGATTTCTCGTATTTGAGCTGCTGTGAGAGTCTTAAAATTCAAAATTTGATTTTCATTGTAACCGTTTTTGATCAGCTCATTTTGCACAATTTCGGAAAAATTTCGACCTAAATGGACTGTAATATCTGGTGGATTTTGGCTTATAATTTGGGCAAGTTGAATGTGGGTTTCAATTGATTTACTGCCAAGTTCCAAAATATCATCCAAAAATAAAACTGATAAATTAGGCTTTTTTGGGTTGTTTTTAACTTGTTTGATCTGATAAAGGAGTTTAATTGCGTTCACCACTCCGTCAAAGTTGGCGTTGTAGCTGTCGTTAATCAAAATATTCTCGTCCTGCTGGCTAATTTCTAATGAACCTTGTGGAGGAGTTAGGGTTTTTAGAAGTGGTTTGATTTCCTCTATTTTTAGACCAAAGTTGATCGCTAGGCTCAAAGCTCCGACCAAGTTTTCAATATTTCCTTTGCTCAAAAGATTGGTCTGTAATTGGTGTTTGGTTGTAATATTTCCAGATTTATAAACCAGATCAAATTGGGTGTGAAGGTCGGAATTTAGCTGAAGGTTTTGAGCGTAAAAATCGTATTCTCCAGCTTCGGTTTCGTCTGCTGGAATGCCGTATTTAATCAGGTTTATATTTTCAGGAAACTCAATTTTGTGGCACATTTTGCTAGACCAATTTACGGCAACTGTGGCGTTTGGGTGTAAAAACTGCAAAGATTCGGTTTCAGCTTTGAGGATGTTTTGCTCGCTTCCAAAAAGACTAAAATGCTGATAATTTAGACCCGTAATGATCGAAGTTGTGGGTAAAGTAAAGTTGCAAATTTCCGCTCCTTCACCGATTTTGTAGGCTCCAAGTTCGGACACAAAAAAGTTGGTTTGCTCGTTTAATTTCAAGGTTTTTCTAGCAACTGCCACGCCGGTATTTTGATTTTTGAGGGTTTTTTCGACCACAAATTTGCTTTCCAAAAGCTGACTAAGAACTTCCTTGGTGGTGGTTTTCCCGTAGGCTCCAGAGATGGCGATAACTTTTAGATCTTTCAAATTTTTCCTGTGAATAAGGGCTTTGGTGAACAATTTTTGCTTTAAATAAAAATCCAGTGGTGAAAAAATTCCAAGCCAAACTCCGATCAAAAGTGGTATTAATAAAACCAAAACAGCGGAAACCAAACTAGCCTTAAAAATCGGGTCAAAAATAGTTGCGTAAAGAAGAACAAAAGCAAAAGTTGCAAAAGTTAAGCCAAAATTGAGCGTCGCTTTAGCCGAAAATTGAGGTCTGAGAGTAGTTCGACGAATTATCAGCTTTAAGGTAAATTCTACCACTTCCAAAGCAGCCACCAAAAGCCAAGCCCAAGCCAAAAAATTGGTGATAAATTCAATCTTTGTTAGCCACAAATTTATGCCAAAACTTGCACACCAAACTGCCACAAAACCCAACCTAAAAAGCGTCCATTTTTCCCACAAAATTGGTTTAGATTCGGGTAGGGTGAGGTAGTCTCGCATTTTGTCGATGCGGTATTCTTTGCGTTGCCAGATGTACAGCCACAGCAGGGTTTGCTTCAGCCAAATTATTGATGAAATAAGCACAAATGGCACTTGCCAAACTAGAGGTTGCATACCTTTTTGGTTTCATGTTTTTTTGGTTTATTGGCAAACGGATGAGGTTTTTTGACAGTTTGGGATAGGTTTACTTATTTTTGTAAATATGCCTAATTTTGCTTTTATAGACGCACAAAACTTGTATTTAGGAGTAAAATCACAAAATTGGAATTTAGATTACACACGATTTAAAAAATATTTAGCTGAAAAATACAAGGTAGAGAAAGCATTCTTGTTTATTGGTTATTTGCCTGAAAATGCTGATCTATACAGAGATTTACAGTCTGCCGGGTATATTTTAATTTTTAAAGAAGCCCTAAAAATAAATAACAAAATTATCAAAGGAAATGTAGATGCCGAGTTGGTTTTGGAAGCGATGATTCAGTATGATCAATACCAAAAGGCTGTGATTGTTAGTGGTGATGGTGATTTTGCTTGTCTAATTAAATATTTATACAAACAGGAAAAACTAAAAATGGTTTTGGTGCCAAATCAGCAGAGATATTCTGTGCTTATCAAAAAAACTGCCAAAGAAAAAATCGATTTTGTGTCTGGTTTAAAGCAAAAATTGACAACAAAAAATGGCAGTACAGATAAAGACAAAACTTTTCACCGTGCTACCAAATCGTGATGAATAGATAATTAAAGAATTATTAAACTTTGTCAAAGAGAATTAGGGAGGTGTGTTTTGGTTTGTTGGCAAATGATAAGGTTGACAAATCGCCTATTTTAAGGCAAATAATGGGGTTTGTATGACCGAGTCAGAAATCGATGAGATGATAAAACATCTGGAGGGGATTGTTAAAGGCTCTTTAGCACATTATTTGCGTGATTATAAGGAAATTTTCTTTAAATTAGATAATATTTTTAAAGCTTTTGGAGAGAAAAGCAATTGGTCTCGACCAGGATCAGCAATGACGAGACTAGAAGAGCTAATAAGCTCAGACTCGCTTAGTAAAGTGAGGAAATTAAATCATAAATTTCATGAAATAAGTAAAAATAATCCAATTAAAAATAATAAAATAGTTCTTTCAAAAGGCACAACTGAAGATATAACTGATAAAAAAAACAATGAATTGATATCTGATATAACAGAACACATAGATTCTTTACATTCTATCCATAGAGACTTATTAGATGTGAATGGAGTTGCTGTATTTTTAGCTGAAGAATCGTCCGAGCAGCTTTCTAAAACAACCTCTTTGTATAAAATTCTAGAAAAACAAATAAAAACTAACGAAAATGAAACCAAAATTAAAATCGATGAACTTAATGCAAAAATAATAGAAGCTAAAAAAATAGCCACAGATAATACTTTGCAAAAAGAGTCCGAACATTTTAAAGAAGAAGCTGATAAATTAGCAAAGAATGCACAAGATTGGCTTGGTGGAATTATTTGTCTTGTCTTGTTTTTGGTCTTGATTTCAATTGTAAATATTCTAACTTTAGATTTGAATCAGTTAATTCCTAGTCTGAAAGATAACAATATCTTTTTTGTTTATATTTTTAGTAGACTTTCTGTGGGTATAATTCTCATTTATTTCTTATTTTTTGCTATTAAAAATTACAGATCAATAAAGCACACGGAATTTATTTACAATCAAAAAGCTCGAATTTTAACAACTTACATAAATTTGTCCCAAAATACTTCAGCTAAAGATTTTCAGGGTGATTTGGTGAGGCAAATCGGAAGGTCGGTGTTTGAGATTCATCAAACAGGTTATATCAAGGAAAATCAGGATAAGGACAGTGTTGAGAATATGAATATTGTTGGGGAAGCAGCTTCTAGGTTGTTGAAAAAGGAGTAAATTTTTGACAATTATAATTACTAGGTGTCTAATTTAGACATTAACTGTCTTTATGATTGCTAACAAAACCAAAAAAACTCGCAAAACTAATTTTATTCGACTTACAATTAGCCCAAGTTTGGAAAAGGATTTGGTCAAAGCTCGTAAAAAATATCCATACCTAGAAGACGCTGAGATTATCAAAATCTGGCTTGGAAATGGGGCAAAAAGTGATTTCGGAAATCTTTCTGACGAACCAAATAATCAAGATTTGCTCAAACACACTTCCAAAATGTTTCAACTCGGGGAAGACTGGCAGTCCGAAGAGGATGTTATAGATTACAGCAAAGCAAAGCCGGTAAATTGGGCTAAAAATTCTTCTAATTGATGATTATGACCAAAATCGTGTATGCACCTTTTCCTTATTTAGATGAGCAAAATAGCCGAAATAGACCACTTTTAGTTTTGGCTGAAAACCAAGACGAGTATGAGACTGTTATTGTAGCCTATATCACCAGCAAAATGGGTAAAAAGCTTTTGGAAAGTGATTTTGTGCTGTCTAGCGATGATGAATTTTTCGAAAAAACAGGATTAAACAAAGATTCTCTTATAAGGCTACACAAGCTTGGGTGTATTCAAAAATCTACTATAAAATATGAAATCGGAAATTTATCCAAAAAAGCTAGCTTAGAGATAAGAAATAAGTTGAAAAACTTGTTAAACCTAAATTGACAATTCCCATAAACACAAGCTTCAAAAGACAATATGAAGCCATTTAAGTTAGTTACTAGTTTTATTTTTGCCACTCTGATTTTGTTCAGTTTATCCCTAGCTCCCTCTGTTTTTGCACACCCTGAGGAGTTTCACACCGATGAATCCGAAGTTACTTCATCTGCCTCTAGTAGCAGTTCTTCCAAAAGCCAAAGTTCCAGCAAGCTTGTTCCAAATCAAGGTGAACTTTGCCAAAACGACAGTGGCTGTCCGGTTACGGGAACCTCAAATTTACCTTCTATTGATTCTGAAATTAACACTGAGACATCTATCAACAGTATCACATTTAATATCATCAGATTCGTCAGTTATATCTTGATTGCTTTATCATTTTTGGCGTTTATTCCACTTACAATAACAGGAATTGTGCTTTTGGTGAACAAGCAAAATAAATTTTGGTCGATTTTTTGCCTAGCTATTAGTCCGACACTTTTTATACTTTCAATCATTATTTTTACGATTGTAAATATTGCTCAGCAGGCTGTTTTGAGCTAAAAAATAGTTTGACTTTTGATTTATAAATCCAGTAAATTCTGAAAATTAAAATTTAAAATATGACCCCAAAACAAATCTTTTTATGTGGTTTTAGAGGAAGTGGAAAATCGACAGTTGGTAGGATTTTAGCTCAAAAATTGGGCTTCGATTTTGTGGAAATGGACGCTGAAATTGAAGAAATATCTGGGCAAAAAATTGCAGAACTTACTCAAAACGGAAAAGAGTGGGGAAAGTTTCGCCAACTGGAATTGGAACTACTAAAAAGCTTTGAAAATAGGTCGAATATTGTAGTTTCTTGTGGTGGCGGGGTAGGGGTGAATAGTGTAAATGGAGGGCTAGAAAAGGAATTTTTGGACTCGCTAAAACAAGCTCTTGTAGTGGTTTTGTGTCCTACCGAAGAGGTTTTGTGGGAAAGATTACAGTCAGATTTTGAGTCCAAGAGAAGTGATCACAGACCAAGTTTGACCGGGAATTCAAATGCTAATTCGGAAGTCGAAAAATTTATTTCAGAACAAAAATCTGTTTGGAGAGAGCGGGAAAGTTTGTACCTCGGTTTATCCAAAAATATTTGTAGGTTTGAAAATGAAAGCCCTGAAGAGCTGACTGATAGGATTGTAAAATATCTAAATTAAGATGCCTTTTTTACTCCAAAAAGTTTTGTTTATCAAAAGGAATATAGCTTAATTTGAGCTTAGCTGATTCAAATCTAAACAAGCTAGATAATTTTTAGATTTAGTGATTTTTTTGAAAATAGCTACAAAATAAAACAAGATAAGTAAAATAAAAAAGGGAAACGCTGTCTTTAAATAAGCAATTAAACGCTCTTGTGAAAAGAGTTTAAAATTATTATTTTTGGCTGGACTTGGATCGATCTTTGGGCAATCTAATGCCAAGCAACTTTGATTTTTGGATTCAATAAAAACTGGTAGATCTTGGTTTATAGGCAAAAGTCTATTCTACTAGCAAATGCTGAGGTCGAATTATTTTCACCAAAAACACTCTTGCTATAAATATTGGGAGATTGTAACAAACTAGCCAAAAAACAAGCTTTTGAGTCAGATAATAAGTACTTTTGGGAGCTATCTTTGGCAGAGACTGCATGATCAAAATAAGTTTGACTAGCTGTTTGGACACCATAGCTATTTTGCCCATAAAAGACATTATTAAGATAAGCTTCTAAAATAACCTCTCGAGATACTTTTTGGCTGAGTTTTAGAGATAAAAAAAGTTCGTTGATCTTTCTACCAAAGGTTGGCGAGTCATCACCGCTGACATTTTTGACAAGCTGCTGGACAATCCCTGAGCCGCCTCTACAGTCACTCGATTTTGCTAGGCACTCAAGATTGACTTTTAAGATGCTTGACCAAGGAATTGCACTTGGGTTTTGAAAAAAATTCTGATCTTCGAGAGTTAAAACAGCTTGTATCAAATTTTGAGGAATTGTATAAATAGAAACAGGTTGGAGGTTGCTTTTTTGAGTGTAATTAGAAACAATCTGGTTGGTATTTTTGTCTATAACAAGAGTACCTTTGGTAGATTGGGTGTCTGTGGGCAAAGCTAAAACAGGAGTAGTTAGCCACAAATCGGCAATTGTGAAAAATGTAAAACCGAGAGTCAAAGCAATTACAACGATTATAGGAAAATATCTTGCCAACCTCTTAATTCTGAAGAGCCTCTTGAGCCAGTATAGACTTAGTTTTTTTAATTTTAAAAATTTTAGCTTAGTCATCTAGTAGTTATAGTCAATATTTGACGGGGAGGTGTGACAAAACGGCTTTAGTGGTTGCGATTGATAGATTAGATATCACTAAAATAAGGAAATGTCAAAATTATAAATATAACCTTACTCACAATTTGAAGTGTGTGTGGGTAATTTCTTTACGGGAAATCTAAAACAGAGATAAATCAAAAAATTACCACATCTAGACATTTTTTAATTCGCTGATCAGGAATTTAAGATAAGGTTAATTTGCTACCAATTTTTATGTTAAACAGTATAGACGAAGCTCTTTTGGATATTCAAAAAGGGAAAGTGGTGATTGTAGTAGATGATGAAAATCGTGAAAATGAAGGAGATTTTATTATTGCCAGCGAGCAAATTACACCGGAAATTATCAACTTTATGGCTACTGTGGGTAGAGGCCTGATCTGCTGTGCCATAACTCAAGAGCGATGTTTGGAGCTGGATTTGCCGCAGATGGTTAGTGCTAACAATTCTCTTCATCATACACCTTTTACGGTGTCGGTAGATTTGCTTGGAAGTGGGGTGACCACTGGGATTTCGGCATCAGATAGATCAAAAACGATTTTGGCTTTGGTAGATTCGAGTAGCAAACCAAGTGATTTTGGCAGACCTGGGCATGTTTTTCCACTGCAAGCCAGAAAAGGTGGGGTTTTGGAGCGAGATGGACACACCGAAGCTGCTGTAGATTTGGCGGTGTTGGCAGGCTTTAAACCATCTGGAGTTTTGGTGGAAATTTGCACTAGCGATGGGTCGATGGCAAGACTTGAGGAACTAAAAGTAATTGCTAAAAAGCTTGATCTCAAAATTGTCTCGATTAAAGATTTGATAGATTATAGACAAAGTAAAAATTTGTAGAAGGCAAAAAACATTTATTTAAAGAGATATTTTGGTATGTCGAAATAATTGACAAGACATATATACCCAAACCTATACCAACTTACACACAGTACTGACATACCCAATAACTTAAATTTTCAAATAATGTTTTAGAGTAATCATAGTAGTTTCTAAGA
>Ga0207418_100114_pt1 | contig 20511 bp, 22 predicted proteins | sample LakMenEpi05Aug08_FD_150669 | JGI IMG/M metagenome (GOLD analysis project Ga0207418, IMG submission 150669) | Freshwater microbial communities from Lake Mendota, WI - 05AUG2008 deep hole epilimnion (SPAdes) | ecosystem: Environmental > Aquatic > Freshwater > Lake > Epilimnion/Euphotic zone ...
GATTCCCGTCGCCCGGGTAGCCGTAATTCAACAACGGGGAGGATAAATCCGTCCCCTACGATATAATTTAACGGCGACTTCCCCACCCCTGTCCTTCGGACATCCCCGGGTGGGACTTTACTCGAAGTTTATGGTTTAAAATGGCGAATTAAAATTCACCTCTACGATAAAATTGACAATGACGATGTGGGCATCGCCTCTACTGGGGAAATTTCAAATTTAACAATGGAGGTCAGGAGACCTCCTCTACGAAAATTTATCAATTCAACCTTTATTCATTTATCCTTGATTTATAATTTATCATTAAACATTTATAATTAACTATTATTTAATTTATTATTTCCTGGTTTTTTTAAAGATCACAAAAGCAACTGCCAAAACTACCCCAAAACCAATAATTACCGGAGCAACCCAAATCCAGTCAGCCACATTTTTATACCAATTTTGGGATTTATTATCCGAGCTTGAAGACTGCTGATTTTGTCTGTCAGGAAGTTTTTGAAGGTCTTGATTTTGCAAATTTATTTGAGTTTCGATCGATTTTATATCTGCATCAAACTTCACCTCTTCTGGTTTTAAAAGTTCGTTTTGAGGTGTAAATCTATAATTTATTTTTAGCTTAGAAACACCTTGTTGGTACTCATTTTGAGTGTTTATAGCAACTGGATATTCTTGCTGATCTGGTGGCAAACTTGTCTCAAAATTACCTGTTTTAATCTCACCATTTGGCAAAGTTAACTCATAATCGGCTATCATTCTGGCATAAATATTGCCTTTATTTTGAACACCAAGCAAAAAGCTAAGGTTATTTTTGTCTATTTCTGGATAGGTTTTTTGATCATCCCCAAATTTATCAGAAGACGGGTCAATTATTCTTAGGTCATTTGTACTCGCTTCAATCTTAAAGTCTGTCCCCACCAAAACATAAACTCGACTACCAGCTCTTTTTGAAAGGGCTACAGAATTGCTATTAGAATCGTCTATTTCGGTTGCTGAAATTCCACCTGCATATTCACCATCTTTGGTATCAGTCGGAACTGTGACAGAAAATGGCAAAGCAAATCTACTCAAAGCCGAAACTGCCTGCCTACCCTTGTTGAGTTTGAGCCAACTACCCACACCGTTATTGACTTCAGAATTTGAATTGATACTAAAAAAACCATCTTTAGTAAAGATAGCATCGTTACTTTGAACATCCACAATTACATCTTTTGATGCCAAATTACTTATTTCTACCTGACCATCTGCCGACTCTCCGGCTTTTAGCCTAAACAAATTCCAAGCATTTTGAGTCTCAGAATTACTGTCTGTTTTGGGGGTTACACTGACTTGGGCGTTTCCAAAAATCTGCAAAAAGAAAGGTAACAAAGTACCCAAAACAAGTGATAGCAAAATTAATATTACAAAAATCCTAGACAAACACTGGGATATTTTTTTGATGACTGATTTATTGGCTTGTTTTGCTTTTATTTGGGACATATTTGAAATGATAATACAACGCCCAGATTGTATTTAGGAAAATTTTTTTTGTAAAACAAAATATCAAAACAGTGGATTCAAGTTTAAAAGCCTCACTTGGAAGAATTATCTTGGGTCGTAACTTTTAGATTTTTTAGCTGCCAACCTTCGGTCGAATTTTCAAAGCTATCTATAGTATCAAACCCAAAAACCAGTTGGACTGACTGACCTGCGTATTTTGTTAGATCAATGTTTATATCTCCTATTTGGCTATTTTTAGCATTCCAAACTTCTACCTTTGTACCAAACGCATCTTGCAAGACAAAAATCTTAGCCCTATCCCAATTGGCTGAAATTTCTACCTTAAGATCGCTATTAGCTTGTAGTGTGATTTTTTTGTTAGCTGGAAGTAAAATTTTTGGTGAAATTAAATAGCCTCCATTTCTACCACCATTGTCGTAGTTTTGATTGTTAGAGTATCTCAACCAGGTTTCGTTTTGGTTGCTTTGCACTTGCCACAAATTTGAGATAAAAGGGAAATTTTCGTGTTGTTGTTTTTGCCATTGTTGGGGATTTGTGTCGTTTGCTGACCAAATTTGCGAATTTTGTGGTAAAACTTGTTGCGATGAATTTGAGCTAGAGCTTTGACTGGCCTCGGAAGAAATATTTGTAGCTGACTCTGATTTAGTGGTCGCTGTTGACTTAAAACCATCTTTGCCCAAAATCTGAAAATCATAAATTTCCCACCCAAAAAAATCATTGTTGGAGCCATCGACAGTCTCAAATACAAAAGATAAATCTACTTTTTTGCCATCAAACTGAGATATATCAATCAAATTAAAACCTTCAAAACTGTACTTATCAGACGAATTCCTAGCAAAAGTTGTTTTCAAATCAATAGTTTTTGTGTTTTTTGAGTCAGCTTGATCAGTTATAATCACCAAAGCTCTATCAAAATCCAAACCTTTTTCAACTTCCAGTTTGTGATTCAATTTCAAACTTGCTCCAATACCGCTAGGTATATTTATACCTCTATCTCCCACAAAATCATACCTACCCTCCACTGATTTTTGGTCTTGATTATAAGTTTTTTTCTCGTTATCACCAAAGTACAAATTTCCATCTGCAACAGAAACCAAAAAAACACAGTTTTGAGAGTCACTTTTACAGGCTGTGACTGTTTGAGATGGCAGGTTTTGGTTAAATGACTCGCTAAAGTAATCTTTCAAATCACCTTGAGCAGTGGTTTGTGGGTTTAAATCCTGAGCCAAAGAGTCTAGCTTGTTCCACCAAACAAAATATCCAAGCCACCCAAAAAACATGACCAGCAAAGCAAGATAAACTACAATTTTTCTAGAATTATTCATGACTCGGTAATAACACAAAACTAGGCAAATGTAAAGGATTTGGAGTAATAAAATTAAACGACTTCAATCTCGGTTCTTTTTGGTATCCAAAGGTGCAGTTTTTTACGCTTCCCCATAATTGCCAGCCTTTGTAAAAGTGTAAGATTTGGCGGAGTCTTTTTTGGAATAATATGATAGTCTATCAATATCTTTTTGGAATCTTTTGGGTAAATATGAAAATAATTGAGCTGAAAAGTTGGGTAATATACATCTGGAAGAAATGGAAAAATAGACTTTATACGAATCAATTTTTTGAGCCAAGTACCTGTGTTTATAACAAATTTTTGATCTATTTGAGTAATCGAAACCTCATGAGTATGCCCATAAACAAAGGCTAAAATGCTATTATCTCCATCAAAGACTTCTTTGGCTGCTTGCAAATAATTTTCAGCTTTTTGAATTTTAAACATCTTTCCAGGCTGAAATCCATAACCCTTCAAAACTTTTCTAAAATCTCTAAAAATTACCCAAATAGGAATACTCATGGTTACAATTGCCCAAAAAAGAATGGTGTTTATAAAGACTGCAAAATCAAAAGCTCTGCCAGCCAAACCAAATTTTTGCCAAGGTTCCTGAATAAAAAACTTGGTTCCCAGAAGACCCCGCTGTTCCAAAAAAGAACCAAAAATAATTACCAAACTGATTATAAACAAAATAATATAAGGCAAAATTACCGACCTCAAAATCGGACTCATTTCATGATAAATATAGTTTGAAAAAAACCAGTGTGGCACATATTCATTTGGGTAAACCGATTCCAAATCCCTTATCCAAAGCTGTTGGTTGGTTGGTTTTTTGCGGTGAACCAAATCTACGATGGTTTTGGTAGAAAAAAATCCAAGTGGTGTACTTTTTGGGTTGTTAAAATCTTCTACTTTGTTAAATGGATCATTTTGACTACCGTGTTCGATCCAAATTTTTTTGGTCAAAATTTTACGAATAATATGCTGTTTGTTGATCAAATTTATATTGTATTTTGCTAGCAATATTTTAAAATCTTCATATCCAATCATCTCGTGATCGTGATTACCAGGAATTAGAGTAATTTTGATTTTAGCACCCGATTCTTTGAAAGCTGTGAACAAATCAGTGTGGTTTTTGATTACTGTTTTTAACTTTTTGAGACTGTCTTCACCGCTCATCTCCCAAAAGCCAAAACCATCACCAACAATTATCAATTCAGCTTCTTGATTTAAATCTCTAAGGTGATACAAAAAATCTATCAACTCTGACTCAAACTGACACTCATCCAAAATACCATCTCCGCCTATATGCAGGTCACTAATAAAATAATAATTTTGATTTGATTTGGTAGCAATCATTTTGGAGCCTGATTAAGATTATAGTAAATCTTAGAACCCGTTTAAGATTCTACAAAATCTCAGATTTAAGATGAAAAAATTACAACTGTCTGAACAAAAAAGTAAGTAAATCATAATTTTTAAGTGTGAGTTTTGGAATTTTTGAGGCTAAATTTGAGGTTATAAAAAATATTAACAAGTTTTTACATACCGTTTGGGTAGCTTTTGTAATCCAAAAATTCAGACTGTCGGATTTCGGTAAAAGCCTTACTATACAAACTTAATATTTGTAAAGAGTGAGTAATTTTATTTTTGATATAAAAATCGCTTTTGTTTGTTTCATCTAATAAATCATCGTTTAATACTTTTCCAACCTCCCTAACTATTACATGGTTTGGGATATAACACATATAGTTATTTTTACTACTAAAACTTCTCAGTTCACTCACCGGATAAGCACCACCTCTGGAAGCTGAAACACCCACAATTAAGCCAGGTTTGTGACCCAAATCCTCAGGCCTTGTAAAATGAAAAAAATTGACTAGTTTTGCTGGTACAGTTCCATTCCACTCTGGAGAAACAACTATTACACTATCAGCCCAGACTAATTTTTCTCCAATAGGTTTCCAGGTATTTTGCCACTTAGGATCACTTACCCAAAAACTATCGTCCCAAAAAGGAAGGTCTTGGGTAGCCAAGTTTATGACTTCAACATTAGCTTTGAATTGATTTTGTAATTGATTTTTTAGATAATTTGAAACCTTAAAAGATTGAGAATTTAGTCTATGACTACCTGAAATTATTACTGTATTCATGTAATTTTATTTTAAAATCTATAGATCTCAAACTGTATTATTCTCAAATATTTTGGTTCTTAAAAAACTAAAATTAGGCTGCTGCTCTTGCGATGGCGTCTGCTGCTGCTTGAGCGTGATTGATCACTGCCTGTTCTTTCATGGCTTGTTCTTCAGCGGCTGCTTCTGGACTGCTCTCTACATATTGGTTTATTCCTAGGGTAATCAAATTAGGTCTGATACCATTTTTTTTGCAAGTTCTGATATATCTAGCTCTATCTTCACCCAATAAAAAGTTGAGTAATTTTTTGCGGGATCCTACTTTTCGTAACAAACCTCTTCTAGAAGATGAATCTTTAGGGTTAATTTTAAGATGTTCAGTGATTTTTTTGATTTCTTCTGTTAAAATTGCAATTTGAACTTCTGGTGATCCACTGTCTTTTTTGTGAATTTGGTGTTTGGCTACAATTGCTGGTTTGCTTGCTTTGATTTGTTTTGAAGACGACATAACTATTAGAATTTACAAAGAGGTTTGATTTTTGTCAAAAATTTGATTAGTTTTGTGTTTGTTTGCTCAAAAGTCCCATTTCCTCAGCTCTTTCTTTTTGACCTTTATTTACCAAATGAATCACAAAAAACGAGATAACAAATACTGCAAGCGAGATTAAGTTTATTATACTACCACCTACTAATTCAAGCAAACTAGATGAAGTGGCAAAAGGCGAATTATAAGCAGAGCTATCACTGTAGCTACTGCTAAAACCACTTACAAAACTTGAGCTAAAAGAGAAAAGGTTGATTAAAAATGAGCCACCGTTTGCTATCAAAATCAAAATCCACCAAGTTAGAGTAATATTTTTTGCACCTTCGGAAGAGCTTTTTTCAGCGATTTGAAGCATTAGCAGATAGGGAATAATCAAATTTGCAAGAGGGATAAAATGAAAACCTACATTCCAACCAGCAGACAAAAACAACTTTTCTCCAGACATCGCCTCAGCGTTTTGATGAGCTCTATGTACCCACATTAGATAAAAAACAAGTGAAGCAATTGAAATTCCTACAAGCCCAATTATAGCTACTAATAGAGCTAGGGTAATAATGAAAAGCGGAGCTGCTCCCCCTGGGGCTTCTATACCGGCAGTTGCCATAACAAAACCGCCAAAAATCGCTAACAGAATTGAAATTATTATTATGACAATCCCATAGACAACAGGCACAATTCGCCAGATAATAGCTCTTTTGGCTCGTTTATCATTATCCTGAAAGACAGTTTGGTTTTTTTCTGACATATAAAATAAGAAATTATTAAGTACTGTAAATTATAAATAAAACAATAACAACCTGTAAAACTTCATAATAGTTTTTTTGTCAAAGAAAGTCGTAGGAATTTACGCAAAACACCTAATTGACGAAGTAAGTATTGAAGGGTTTTGATGATTATTTCCTAGCTTAGAGCCTTGACATTTATATCAAAATAGCTATTTTTTCATTAAAAATGAGGGAGTTTATAACATGGGTTATGTCATTTTGGGTTACATAGTTTTTTTAGCAATTGTCTGGGGTGGAATTCCCCAGCTTTTTTCTACTTTTTTTATTTTGTTTTTAGTCTGCTTTTGTTTTCTACATTTTTCTAAAGATGGTTAAAAGCAGATTTTTAACGGATCATTTTTTATATTTGGTCCGTTTTTTTTGTTCAATATAAGAATTTGGAACATTTTTTTGATTTGATTTATCTTTTAAATTCTACAATTCAGCCAAACTTTCTATCCCGAGCAGCCCCAAACCTTGTTTTAAATGAAGCTGAATTTGCTGGCAAAAATTAAGTAGGGTTTGCTTTCGATTTTCGTCGGTTTCTTTGCTGACCGAAGTTTCGGCGTACCAAGAATTTACCATGGTTGCTATTTCAAAAAGGTGATTGCAAAGGTGATGCGGTTTGTAGCTATCGCTAATTTGGTCTAAAATAAGAGGTGTGAGCCAGCAAGCTTTGATAATTTTTTGCTCAACTGGGTTTAGCAAGTCGTAATTTAAATTTAAATCAGAGGTCGGATTTTTTCTCAGGATTGAGTTTAATCTTGCGATTGTGTACAGCTGATAAACTCCAGTATTTCCTTCAAAACTCAGGATTTTGGAAATATCCAGCACAATATCAGCACCTGAATCTCTAGCCAAATCGTACCACTTTAAGGCTGCAATTGCCACTACTTTAGATTTTTGGATCAGATTTTGATCTGAATTGGCTTTTTCTTGCAGAGTTTTATAAGCTTGATCAGTTACTTTATTTACCAAATCTTTGGCAGTCAAAAAATTCCCGCTTCGGGTACTCATTTTCCCTTCTGGAAGGGTTAAAAAGCCATAGTTAATATGCACTAAATTGTTGTAATTTAGCCTGCTACTAATTCGGTTGCCAAACTTTTCCTGAAAAACCGGCAAACCTGAAAGGTAATAACAAATAGCAAAAAGCTGAGCAAAATGGTGGTTTTGTTCGTTGGCAGTGACGGTAATCATGATATCCATATCCAGCTCTCCAGCCCAGTGGATTCGAGCAGCAATATCTCGGTAAGCGTAGCTGGTATAACCGCTAGAACTGATAAGATAACACCTCCCTAACCTAGTGATTTTAGGTTTCAAATTTGGGTCTAAATTTGTCCAATTTTCTGCCAATTTTTCAAAGTCAAAATACCTACTCTCTGCTTCTTTTTCCCAGAGATTGTTTTCCTCAAAAAAAGATGTGAGTTCTTTCATTCGACCTTCGTAATAACTCTCACCAAATTCATAATCATGCCGTTTTACCCCTAATTCTTCAAGATAAGGGTAGATTGACTCACGAGTGGAACTCACAAAATCTTGCCAAATTTGACGGTTTTGAGGGTCGCCTTTTTCTAGTTTCAAAAACTCATCTCGCACCAATTTATCCCAATTCTCCACATTTTCTTTTTGTTGATTTCCCCAGATATAGACTTTTACAAGAGTTTGAATCGGGTCAATTTTATAATTCTCAATTTTCAACTCTTCTGCTTTACCATTTACAGTCAATTTTAGACTTTTTTTGTCCTCAAAAATCTTCCACGCCCAAAGCATAATTCCAAACTGAACACCCCAATCTCCCCAGTAATTTTCGGTTTTTACAGTGGTATATTTTAGTTTCAAAATCCTGACCAAACTTTCTCCAATATCTATATTTCGCAGGTGTCCGGCATGCAGTGGTTTGGCGACATTTACACTACAAAAATCCACAATCACTTTTTGATCTATTTGGTTTAGTTCAAACTGGTTTAGATTTTGATTATCCAAATATTTTTGCCACAAAGAAGACTTTAAATTCAGGTTTATATAAGGACCCGCTGCCTGGAAAATTATTTCTAAATTGTTTTTTTCTACCCAATTATTGAGGTTTTGGGTCAAGTCTTTAGCAATTTGTTGGGGATTTTGTTTTAGTTTTTTGGCCTCCAAAAAAGCGTAGTTGGTAGCTAAAAGTCCAAAATCAAGATTAGGCGATTTAGCCCAAACAAGCACAGGAAAGTCGGTTTGTAGTTTTTGTAGAATTTGAAAAACGGTCACTTTTTAGTTGAGAGGTAAAAACCAAAATTGGTCAAAAATCAGATAACTCTAAATTTATCTTGACGAAAGCTTAGCCACCTACGATAAGGTAATATTTGTCTGTAACAAATACAGTTTTGGCTTTAAATTAAAAACTTATATGAAAAATTCAAACACCTAAAAATCACCTAAAAGTTTCGAAGTTTTGGGAATTAAAACGAATTAGATATTTAAGATACCTAAATTATTCAATATTCTATGAGTTCCGAAGGACAACCCTATCAGTCAAAAATGCAAACACCTGAAACTCCTAGAGGAGAAAGGCTTGAGCAGACTATACAAAGTCTTCCACTTGAAACTATAAAATCTATTCCAATAAGTCCTGAGCTAGAAGTTCGTCTTAACTTCATACCATTTGTAAGTCGATACGACCCCGATACTCACCCCTTTCCTGTGATAGTTAATCTTGTAAATAAAAATGGCAGAGTTATTTTTTCTGAAGAAAACTTTATTCTCGAGCTAGAGGAATTATTTAAGACTCAAATTGCTCCCATTTTGCAGGCTGCTGGAATTGATTATATTGGCGAAACTGTTCGTATAATTGGTGTTGATGGTGGTATCGAGCTAAATCAACTAGAAGGAGGTGCTAGGGGTAGGTCGGTCTCTTTTAAAGTAATGCTAGATGATGGAACAGAAGTTATAGTCGAAATTGTAGATCATCACAATGCTCAAATAAAGGAATCTACTAATAAGCAATTAACTCAAATAATCACTTCAAAAGTTAGTGATGACGCAAACGACTCACAAGACCGCAAGAAAGAGATCCTTATAATATCGGGAGAAGCGGTAAGACACCAAGATCCTGACGCTACATCTAGTGCAGTGTTACCACATTTGAAAAAAGACTTACTAACAAAGGGTAGCCTGGAAAATATGGTTTTAGAAATCGTAGGAAATATTATTGATGAAATCGATATAACTGCCGGCATGCCAAATTGGCAAAAAGAGCCGTGGGGTAAAAAGGTTAAAATTTTGATTTTTCAGTGGATTGTATTTTTTTATTCAAATTACTATAATATACATAAAAAAGATACACTTAACTTGGTTGGAAATGAGTTGATTCTTTTGAATAAGTCCAAAGCAAACTTAGAACTTCTTATAAATTATTTGATACAACAGGTACAACAACGCAATATAAAAAGTCTTGACCTACTTAAATTAAGCAAAGAGGAGAGGATGGATTTGGTTATCAACCTTACTTTAGGAGAAGGCATTTTGGCAAGGGATTGGATAGCTCACCTAGAAAATACAGGCTTAATGCTACAACTACAAGCTCTCCATGACGATACAGAGTTTGGAGGTGAAGAAGGTCGAAAACTTGCCCATCAAAGAAATCCCAACCTTCTAAATCCCCGACCTTTGATAAATGTGCTAGCAGCAGAGTTTAAAAACTCGGCCGACATAAATATAGTTTGCCCTGAAGGTATTTATAAAAAATTCACTATAGACTATGATGGCGGGTCAACAATTATCTATTTTTTGAGAGAAGAAAAAAGATCTGCTACCAAACTTGCCCTACCATCTAGCGATATTATCATTATACCCAGAATAGACAAGAAATCGCCTAAATGTAATGTAAGTTCAAGCACTACCAGTATTTACCCTGAACCCGAACACCTAAAAATCAAAGGGTTGGTTGAGTCGGCTTTAAATTGTATCTACTCGGCCACAACTGAGAGGTTTTTGCTTGGAGAGTCTGAAATCAAAGTTCATATTCAATTTCCGGGAGCCTTGATGTCTGGGGCAAAAACTATGGGTACAGGCGATATAAACACCCGCCAAAGACAGGAATTGGCTACATATTTAGCTATAACTGCCGTAAAATTAGCTTGTAAAGATTTAGATATTACCAAAATTACCCAACAGAATCTGATACAATATTTGTCACTGGCTTGGAATTCATTGCGTATAGAAAACTCCCAAAATTTAAATCTGCAAGAAATTGGTTCTACAATACGAGAGGCTGGTGATAAATCCATAAGCTCTTGGCTATCTGGGGTTTGATTGTAAAAAAACTTCACCTTGATGTCCCAAAAAGAACCGTGGTGGAGGTTTAATTTGAGATAGGTTGCAGTTCTATTTCAAACACCTGAGGAGATTTAAAATTAAGTCTTCCCCAAAGCCTTACTCGAACCTTGCTAGGTATTTTAGTTTTTGTTATTTTGGACTTACCTTCTTTAATGGTTTTGGAAAGTCTCTCTTCTTCTAGTAGCTCCAACCTAACTTCATAAATAGATCGCTCTGAGTTTTCCAAGTCTTCTATTTTTAAGCCAATTTCAACCAATTTATTTTTAATTCTGGTTTTTATCACATCAACTCCAAATACAAATTTGTTAAGTTTTGTAAAGACGCAACTAATAACTCCTACCAAAAATTACCCGAACTTTAGCCTCGTTTCCAGAATAAACACATTTTCCAGACACATTTTGCTCTATTTCAAAAGGAATGCAGCGAGTAGTAGCTTTTAGCTCTTCTTTAATTTTTTTCTCAGTTTCTTTGGTTCCGTCGTAGTTTGCAACCACAAAATTACCTTCCTCAATAGCTTTTGTGAACTCTTCCCAAGTGGTGACTTCTACAGTTTTTTCTTTTTGATATTTCAAAGCTCGATCAAACAAATTTGTCTGAATTTTATCCAACAAATCACTCACTTCTTGGGTTAAATTATCCAAATTTACAACCGTTTTTTCACCAGTGTCTCTTCTTGCAAGCACACATTGATTTTTCGCCATATCTTTTGGTCCAAACTCAAGTCTGACTGGCACACCTTTTTTCTCCCACTCAAACATTTTTTCGCCAAATCTCATATCTCTTTTATCAAGCTTGGTCGCAACTCCAATTTTCTTTAAATCTATTTCAATTTGATTTACTTTTTCCAAAACTTCCTTATTTTGATCTTCTTTGTTTGATAAAAATGGCACAATTACCACTTGAATCGGAGCAATCTTAGGAGGCAAAACCAAACCTAGATCATCTGAGTGAGTCATAATTAGTGACCCTATCATTCTGGTAGAAACGCCCCAACTGGTGGTGGCAGGGTTTTTGAGTTGATTATCTTTATCTAAAAATTCTACTCCAAAATGAGAAGCAAACCCAGTTCCAAAAAAGTGCGAAGTCCCGTTCTGAACAGCTTTTCCGTCTTGCATCATAGCTTCTACCGTGTAAGTTCGTAAGGCCCCTGCAAATCTTTCAGACTCAGTTTTTTCACCTGCAATCACAGGAGTCGCCATAAAATCTTGTTGAAAATCTTTATATACCTCAAGCATTTCCCTGGCAAAATTATCAGCCTCCTCAGAAGTGTAGTGACAGGTATGCCCTTCTTGCCACAAAAATTCACTGGTTCGTAAAAATAATCTAGGTCGAAGTTCCCATCTCATCACATTGCACCACTGATTGATAAGTAAAGGCAAATCTCTGTATGATTCCAACCACTTGGCAAAAGTATCGTAAATAATAGTCTCGCTGGTTGGTCTGATGATATAATCTTCCTCCAATTTTTTGCTACCAACTCTAGTAACTGTTGCACATTCTGGAGCAAAACCCTCGATATGATCAGCTTCTTTAGTCATAAAAGACTCTGGAATAAGTAGTGGAAAATAAGCATTCTGAACACCTTTTTCCTTAAACTTAGCATCCAAAACTTTTTGAATATTCTCCCAGATAGCATAACCATACGGTTTGATAATCATACAACCTCGTACTGGAGCATGTTCTGCCATGTCAGCTGAGTCGATAACATCTAAGTACCACTGAGAAAAGTCTTCGGAGCGTTTGGTGATTGAATTTGATGAGTCTTTCATATAAAAATGTAAAAGATAAGGTTAATATTGACAAAAATAATTTAAAATTGTAAATTTATAGTAATTTCGACGTAAGTCGCTGACCCCCTTAATTGGGGGACAATTTTTTATGTGATAAAATCTATAAATTTTTGTTTGATTTCATTAAAATCTGCTTCATTGATTGTCTCTATTCTAGTTTTTAGTCTTTTTCTATCTATAGTTTTACTTTGTGATAATATTACCACAGCTTGTTTTTTGTCTACTACTAAAGGTACGTACCAACTTCCATTTTTAGTTTTAGTTCTTAAGGGTAAAATCAAAGCGGTTTCGTGCGATATTTTTTTAATTATCAAAACTGGTCTTGTATATTCTGAGGTCTTGCCATCAATTTCAAAGCCAATATTAGAGCCCAAATGACACCACCAAATTTCTCTTTGTGAGAATTGTTTGCCTTTTTTATTTCTGTGCAAAACAGGTTTTAATCCAAACCAGTCAACAAAATTTTTAACAAACTCCATAAATTTTTATATTTCTATTCTAATTTCCAACTTATTAATAGCTTTTTTTGTCAAATTAGTCAGGTTTTTTACAACCTAATAATTCTTCAAAATCAACTTAAACTTACCAGTTTTTGAATCCACCCACAACTTCTCAACTTCTTGAATTTCAAATTTTACATTGGTCATCTTTTTCTGATCTAAAATTGATTGCAGTCTATTTTTAAGCTCTTCCTGACAAATCATTTTTTCTGAGTTTGTAATATTTTTATCATATTGAACTTTAAAACTAAAGCTTCTATCTGACTCCAAAACTACCTGAAAAGCATTCAAACCCTCCACAAAAATTTCTACAATTAAATGTGGACTGATAAAATCCTCCTGCCCCAAGTCGTTTACAAAAATTGGCGACATTTCTCTTCTACCCACAACATTTTCGATTTTAACAAAAGGATAATAATTTTGCGAATCTTCAATTTTTGCCAGAATATCGCTTGATTTATATCTTATTAGTGGCAAAGTTTTGTTAAATAAATTGGTAATCAAAGTACAATCTGGTAAAGTTTCAAAATACAAAGTATCTTCCATCAAATACATACCTCCCAAGCTATCTTTCCCAATCCCCATAATTAAAAACTCAGTTGAGGTGTAATTATTGGTAACTTCTTTGCCAAAAGCTTTTTGAATATACTCTTTATCCTCAAAAAATAGAGGTTCACCACCAGAAATAAGAATATCTGGATTTATATTTAACTCTCCTCGATTCTTAGCTTCAGCAAGCTTTTTTAGTGCAAAGGCATAACCAGTTAAAATATTTGGTTGAAAAGTATTTAGGGATTTAATAATCTCATCAAATGGGTCGTTTATATCCAGCATTTGAGTATCAGAATATATTGGAAACAGCTTTTTAGTTGATTCGACCATAGTGGCTCCAGCAAAATGACCTTTAGTAGCCCCCACGTAGCTAACCTTTTTGAGAAGAACAGTCCCAGTAATACGATTCGAATGAACTGTACCAGCGGCAAAATCTTTTTCGCTATATATAATAACCCAAATGACCAGACGAACCTGAAGTGTGCATTATATAATACTTGTTCAAAAAAAGTTCACCTGGATCTTTTGACTTATTCAAAAAATCTGTAACCTTCGCTTTCGTCACATTTTTATCTGTCACAATATCATCCCAATTTTCCATCAGGATAGTTTTATCCAAAATCGGAAAATCCTCCGGCACACAAATTTCTAAATTAATATTTTTTTCAGTAACAATTTTTTTGTAGTAACTAGAATTTTCGGCGGCAAATTTAGCCAGCTTTCGAAATTCGGCTATTTGAAATTCTTTTATTTGAGGTTTTGTAAGTTTTAATCTTCGTTTGGCTTTGAGAGCTTTGCCGGCAAGGTGAAATAATAGCATATTAATAGAGTTTATAGAATCAAAACTAAAAATCATGATTAAGCAAGTAATTTGAATTAGACTTCGTATAATCATGGTAAAAATTTATCAAATAGGTTAAATTTACTCTTAAACAGTGACTTTTCTTGACAACACTTTTTTTTATTTTCAGAGCTTTAGTCGATCTAAAAAATATCAAAAAATGCGAGTTAGCTATCTAAACACTCCGACCACAAGATTTTCCAAAAGAAAACCAGACAACTCAAAAAGGGTTTCTAATAGCGTTACTCCAGAAAAACTTGATCGCAAAAAAGCCATCGCAAAAAGCCGCATTGAAAACAAAAGAATTATAAAAACCGAACATTTATTACAGCTAACCACTTTACTGATTTTATCAGCTTTTGGAGTTTTGTTATTTCCAAATATAGTCGCAAATGACTCGACCAAAGTTTCAGCAAGCGAACCTACCAAAGTTGAACTTCTAGCTCAAACCCAACATACCAGCAGCCTTAAAAGCTCAAACTCCCCTGCCCTAATTGAAGCTGGTCTCGATCAAGGAGGCAATGTAAAAACCGCAACTACAACTTCTTCCAGCTCAAAAGCGACCGAACTTTCCAAAATATATGTTGTGAATGCTGGCGAGAATCTAAACGAAATTGCCCAGAAATTGAACATTGATCCTGTTGAATTAGCTTTGGCAAACAACCTAAAAACCATCAGAGTCAGTAGCGGAACTGAGTTAAAACTTCCTTAAAATGCGAGCAATGAAAATCAATAATCTCGACAAAAGCTTTATTTTATCGTTGATTTGGAAAATTGAATCTGCTATTTTAATGTTGGCGATTGTTTTATTTTCTTCTACTAGCAACTTTAGACTAAGTTTTTGGGAAATCGCTGTTTTGAGTTTGCTGGTAGTTTTTTCTCACCAAATTTTGGGTTTTATTTGGAAAAGTTATCTTTTTTTATTGCAAGCAATTTTATCTAAGGTTTTGGGTTTGTTTGGCGGTAAGCTACTAGATCATTTTTTGGTTATTGGAATAACAGAATTTGTAGATTTTCATAACACTGTTTGGTTAAAAGTGATTAGAATATAGCAATTCTATTCGCAAAAAACTTTTGACAATCCTAAAATAAGCAAACTCACTTAAACTAAATTTATGTCCGAAATCACTCAAGAAGCTGAAAAAAAGTCTTCTAAAGAACCAGAAGTTTCTGAAAACACTACTACCTTAGCAATCCTTGCTCATTTAGGAGGCATATTTTTTGGATTTGTTCCAGCACTCATTATCATGCTTGTTACCAAAGATGAAATTCTTAAAAAACACGCAAAAGCCGCTTTAAATTGGCAGATTAGTCTAATTATTTACTCAGTAGTTTTTGCCATTATTGCTATAGTATTATTTTTTGTTTTTGGAATAATTGGTGTCATTTTGGGAAGTTCTGGATCTGGCGGACTAGGTGCAATTGGAGCTATTCTTTTTGGCTTGGTGTATTTTTTTATTTGGATTTTTGCAATGGGTTTGGGAATTATGAGCATAGTAGTAGAAATTATTGCATGTGTCAAAACCTCTCAAGACGTCAAAACTGTTTGGAAATATCCACTTTGCCTTGACTTAATTAAATAACTTTGCTATTACTTTTGATATGTCTCGCGTACAATTAAACAATACTTTTCAATCAAGCTTGAACTCTGAAGCTTTAACACAAAAACTAACCTCTTTCTTAGAAGAGAAAAAATTCAAAATTTCTACCAACGAAAATGATCTAATCGTGGCAAAACAAGGATCACAATTTATAAGCAGATTGATTGGATTTATGCTTTCCCCAGTTGGTTTTTTACCAAAAATGATCACTCTTAAAACCAAAAAAATTGGTGATAAAGTAGAAGTAGAAGCTATAATGGATGAAACTGTTGGCTTTGGAATCCTAGATCCACTTTCAAAAAAGAAATACAGCAAATATTTTGAATCTGTTCTTGCTGATTTGGAAAAAGTTTTGTCTTAAACTAGGATTTAAATTTCACAGTAAAAAATCTAACCAGCTTAAAATGTTGTCCTGAACTCATTAATGTCACCCAGAGTTTATTAATGTCTCCCTGAACTTGTTTCAGGGTCTTTTGGTGATATACCCAAACCTAAATTAAAAATTATAAACAAACTCACAAAAATTGAAATAATATTCATAAACTTGTATCATCAAATCAAACCCCTACCCTAAACAACTCTTTGTTTCGAAATTTGCCAAACCGTAACTTTTTTAGAAAGCTGAATTTGTTATGCCTAGCAAAAATATCCTCACCGGGGTTCGTTCTAATGGAATCCCAACTCTTGGGAATTATCTCGGTGCCATCTTACCCATGGTAGAAACTCAAAATTCGCTCCAAAAAGATGATAGTTTGTTCATTTTCCTCCCAGATTTACACTCTTTTGTTACTCCAATTGATTATTCCTTACTTTACAACCAAACCCTTCAAACGGCTCAAATTTATTTAGCAAGCGGAATTGATTCTAAGCGAGAAAATGTCTATTTATACAGACAAAGTCATGTTTCAGCCCATTCAGAACTCACTTGGATTTTGAGTTGTTTTAGCTATTTTGGGGAAATGAGTAAAATGATTCAATTTAAAGAAAAATCCAAAGGAAAAGGTGAAAGCATTGGGGTTGGTTTATTCACTTATCCAATTTTGCAGGCTGCCGATATTTTGCTTTATAATGCGGAATTTGTGCCAGTTGGGGAAGATCAGCGTCAGCATTTGGAACTTGCTCGAGATTTGGCAATTCGCTTTAATCACAAGTTTGAAAATATTTTCCCAGAAGGAGTTTTTGTTGTCCCAAAGCCATGGAAAGAGCAGCTAGAATTTACCCACCGCAAAGAAAGTGTCAAAATCCGCAGCCTTCAAAACCCAGAAAGCAAAATGAGTAAATCCGTGGAAGATCCAAAAGGTACAATTCTTTTAAATGACAATCCAAAAATCGCTGCCAAAAAAATCATGTCGGCAGTTACAGACAACCTAGGGGAAATAAACTGGAACTGGCAAAATCAACCTGGAATCACAAATTTACTTCAAATTCTGGCTTATTTATCAGGAAAAACTACTGACGAGGTTGCAGGCGAGTGGAAAGGCAAAAGTGGATACGGCGATCTCAAAAAGGCAGTTGCCCAAAGTGTAGAAATGTTTCTTAATGAATTTCAAGCAAAACAACAACAAATTGACCTAAAACTTGTCGATCAAATTTTGCAAAACGGCGAACAAAAAGCCAATCTAATCGCTCAAAAAACCCTTCTAAAAGCCCAAAAAGCTGTGGGGGTGAAACGGTAAAAACTAAAATAACAAAAAATATTATGAATATCGAGTTCAATAACAATGAATACAGCCTACAATCCTTTCTGAACGATTTAAAGTATCAAATAAAAATACTGAAAACCGATATAGATTTTGACGATAGAGTTGAGCATTTAAACTATGCAATTTACTCTCTGTTTTTGTGTTTCGACAAAGTTTTGGGGGATCTAGGTTTTCAGAATATATCTCCAAATATTGATACTACTGAATACTCAACCACTGTAAATTCAAAAATTACACCTGACACTTCCAACTTGCTTTTAGGTTTTTATAATCAATCGCCACAAAAACAAAAATTTACTTTAGGTAAAAAATACAACCTATTAATTTCAGCTAATCATCAACTTTTAGATCAACCTATCGAAATAGATTTTGCCTATATGGCAGATGACCATTCTGACAATGGAATGGGTGTAACAATCAATGGTCAAGATGAATATTTTGAGTTTAAAAAACTGGCTGAGACTCCAGATTTAATCGTAAAAATCGCAAAGTTTATCAAGGCAAAAGTTTATGAGTTAAAAAAAGAAAGTATTGTTAGAAATGTCGAAAGAGGTTATAAACTTATTAGAAACAACTCTCAGGAAATCCCCAACACCCCCTCCAACTCCTCAACTGATTCCACAAAATAATCTGGTTTTAGGCTTTGTAGAAACTTGGAATTATTAAACCCCCAACTCACACTAATTACCGGAATCTGGCAATCTTGGCTGGCGTGAATATCTTTGGCTTCATCTCCTACATAAACGGCTTCTTTTTTGATATTTTCAAGAGTTTGCGAGTTTTCTTTGGCGATTTTTACCAAAAGTTTGTTTAGGGCTTTGCTTTTGCTACTAAGGCTGGCGTTGTGGACATGCTCAAAATATTTTTCCCAACCGTTTATTTTTAAAAAATAATTGATATTCTTGGTTGAATTTGAGCTTAGAATATACATTTTTACCCCTTTTAAATGAAGATTTTCTATCAAATCTCCAATTCCTGCAAAAGCTTTAAGATTTGGAATTTCGGCATAGCTATACTTTGTCCAAAGATAAATTATCAGCGGTAATTTCCACCAAGCAATGTATTTTTTCATGATCTCTTTGGCGGTCATGTCGGGCAACTGCAACAAGTTTTGCTTACTTAGTATAGGCAAATTGGCAGTTTTTTGAATATACTTGGTATAGACATCTACAAGCATTTGCTTGCTATCAACCAAAGTCCCATCAAAATCAAAAATAATATATTTGGTCACAATTTATTTGGCATTTGTTTTATTAAAATATTGCATCACCCCAAAATATACCTAAAATCTTTATTTGTAGCAATTTATTACAAAAACCAGTTTGATTAGACAACTTTTGGAGAAGTGATTTCAACCTTTTCGATTTTTATTTCTTTGCTAGGTGTACCATCTCGAGCATCTGGAACTGGATTACCTTCTTCATCGTTTTGAACTGGGTTGACTTCAGATTTGATCTTATCCAAAACTGCAAAACTTTCTGGAGAAATTACTCCAAAAACAGTGTATTCAGCTGGCAAAATGGTTTTGTCTAAAGTAATAAAGAATTGGCTACTGGCTGAGTCTGGCTGAGTGGTTTTTGCCATCAAGATCAAACCTTTTCGATATTCAACGGTTCCACCATCTGGGTTGAAATTGGCATACAAATCAGGGTATCTAAGCTTTGGCTCGTTGGCTAAGACATTTTGCTGGGTTTCTGCTCCAGTTTCGGTTGTTTTGGTTTCTACCTTAAACTCTGGCTTGGTAGTCCAAATTTCGTCTGGGATCAAACCTTCGTCTTGATTTTCAACAAAAAATGCACTCCTACCACCACTTCCGTTGCGACTTTCTTTGTCTCCACCTTGAATAACTGCAAAGTCAGTGTCTTTTACTATTCTGTGAATAATTGTGTTGTCATAATAACCTCTATAGCTTAATCGTACAAAATTTTCGACAGTTTTTGGGGCAAATTCATTTTTTAGGTTGATTTTTAGATCTCCAAATTCAGCAATTTTCATGCTCAAGTCCCAATTTTTATTTTGATCAAATTTTAGCACAGAAGATTCAGTGTTTAAGCGAGTATCAGCATCTTTTTTGGCTTGGTCTCTTTTTTCTTGATCTTCTTTAGCTCTTCTTTCTTCGACTTTGTCATCGGTTTGAGTCAAGATTCTTTCTGGAATAATATAAAAAGTAAATCCTGCAAACAACCCAATCAAAACAGCAGCGTTGATTGCTCCAATAACTTTCCTACGAGTCTCTAGGTTTTGCCACCAACCAGGAGCCTGATATGCCATTTTTTCTTTTGTAACAGGGTTTTGAATTGTACTTTCCAAGATTTCAGGTTTTTTGGTAGTTGTAATATTATCGATTTTTGATTCGATTTTGGGAGCTGAGACTGGTTTTTTGATTGTTTTTTTATTAACAGGTTTTTTGGTGGAGGTTTTCTTTTTAGCCATAAAAAATAAATAGATGTGTCAATCCAAAATTAGATATTTAGTTATCAAAATAGTCAAGTTTAGGGTAAAGAGAGTCTTTATCTTAAATTTTGCACCTGCTTAAGAGATTGGCAAATTTAACCTTTGAAAAATTTATTCATATCCATACTCTGGTGTAAAATCCTGGCAACATACGCAAAATCTTTATCAAAAGAATAAAAAATTTGATATTTATGATAATTAAAAACCAAGCAATCTATAAAATAATCTTGCCGTCTTGTGCCTATTTCTGGGCTTTTTGTAAGCAGATCAATTGTTTCTAACAGGTTTTGAAAATAATCCTTGGCTTGTCTTTCTCCCCAAGTTTGCAAAGTGTAATCAAAAATATTTTCCAAATCAGACTCTGCAAGCTCAGTTAATTTATAACCTATTATACCCATTCCGTTTAATACAGTCCTAAATTTTGACTACTCCAACCAACCAAGTTGCTTGCTTTGTGAAAATTCTTAACGGACTTTGGCGTATTAA
>Ga0207418_100119_pt1 | contig 19742 bp, 23 predicted proteins | sample LakMenEpi05Aug08_FD_150669 | JGI IMG/M metagenome (GOLD analysis project Ga0207418, IMG submission 150669) | Freshwater microbial communities from Lake Mendota, WI - 05AUG2008 deep hole epilimnion (SPAdes) | ecosystem: Environmental > Aquatic > Freshwater > Lake > Epilimnion/Euphotic zone ...
AAATGATGAATTATTTTTTTTAAATTGTAATTGCTTAATCTTTGTCTGTATATCATAGAAATTAGTTTAGTTAGTGTTTGCTAACTAGTCTAGTTCCTTACAAAAAGCGAAAACGGCAAAATAAAAATATGTTTTTAAAAGAACTTAAAATAGAAAATAAACTTGGTGTAATTCGTGAAATTAAATTTCATAAAGGGCTTAATCTTATAGTTGATGAAAATATTAAAATTACAGGTAATAACGTAGGTAAAACAACAGTATTAAGGCTGGTTGATTTTTGTTTTGGATCTGATGGTAAAAATATATACAAAGATCCTGAATTTAAAGGGCAAGATAATACTTTAATTGAAGATTTTTTAATTGAAACAGAGGTAGTTGTTGGATTGATTCTTGTCGATGATTTAGATTTTACAACAGAAACAATTACTATAAAAAAGAATTTTTTAAAATACAGTAAGAAATTGCAAGAATTAAATGGTGAGAATATTACCGACAATAAAGAATTCGATTTAAGGTTGAAACAGATGATATTTCATACAGAAGTTGAAAAGCCAACTTTTAAGCAAATAGTTTCAAAAAATATACGAGATGAAAAAAATAAGTTAACAAACATCGTAAAAGTTCTACATCCAACTACAAGGCTTGAAGAATACGAAGCACTTTTCCTTTTTTGGCTTGGAATTAACACCAACACTCATAATCAAAAAGAGTCGTTAGTAAAAGAAAAGACTAAAGAGGAAATTTTTCAGAAAAGACTTAAAAAAGAAGGTGAACTATCACTAACTGAGCAACAATTAGGACTTATAAATTCCAAAATAGAAGAATTACAAGAATTAAAGTCGAATTTTAATTTCAATGAAAAGTTTGAAAATCAATTAAACGAACTTAATGATATAAAACTAAACCTCTCGAAACTTTCTACAGAATTTAGCAGATTAAGCATGAGAAAGGACTTGATTTTTGAAAGTAAAATCGACCTTGAAAACGAAAAAACCAATATCGATGTTAATCAAATTGCATCTTTATACACTAAAGCTTCAAAGTTAATACCTAACTTACAAGTTTCATTTCAGGAAACAGTTAAGTTTCACAATGAATTATTAAATGAAAAAATCAAATATATTGAGCTTGAATTACCTGATTTAACAGCACAATTGAAATCAATTTCAAGCAACATTTCGTTCTTAAGAAGGAAAGAAAAAGAAATTTCTGAATTTGTAAGTAGATCTGAGTATAGCGATGACTATGATAAAATTTTAATTGAATTGAACTCTTTGTATGAAAAAAAAGGGAATTTAGAGCAAAGAAAAACATATTGGACTAATTCCAACGAAAAACTTGGCAGGATAAATGAAGAATTAAAAATAATCAACGCAGGGATTAATTCAAAAGATGATATAATTAAAGAAAAAATAACTCTTTTTAACAAGTATTTCACAAAAGTATCAAATGAACTATATGGTGAAGAGTACTTACTGAGTACTCAAAAAAATGAAAAAGGATACGACTTAATTGTTACAAATATCGAAGGAAATCCTAGCACAGGTAAAAAGAAAGGACAAATAGCTGCTTTTGATTTTGCCTATATTTTGTTTGCAGAAGAGAGTGGGTTGAAATTTACCCACTTTATCATGCATGACCAGCTTGAAAATATGCACGACAACCAGCTAAGCACAATTTTAGTTGATTTAGCAAACTCTATTAACTGCCAACTTATTTTACCCATAGTTAGAGATAAAATACCATCAGAAATAGATATCGAAAGGTACATAATATTAAAACTTTCTGAAAATGATAAACTTTTTAGAAAATAAAAGCTATCCACAAATAATCTTTAGAAATTATTTTAAAATTTTAACACCCATCTTCTTAACAGTGAAGATATTCTAACACTATCCTATCTTTGTACTTAAAATTTTCTCGTTTGTCACAATGATTTAAATTAGTTCTTTTTCATACATTAACTCATATTAGTTAATATTTTTGTAAGTAAATTTTGGAGTCTGATGTTAAGCATAGACGGGAGTTTGAGTCTTTCTATTTACAAAAAGAATATTTTTCTGTTGGATTAAAAAGTTGGTTGCGTAGCTCAATTGGATAGAGCAGTTCCGTCCTAAGGAAAAGGTTATGCGTTCGACTCGCGTCGCGACCACCAAAGCCACACGGCGATTGAGAGAAGTGCTAACGAGTTGTAGTATGAACAGACCAAACTTGTTTTGGTCGAAAGCCGCCCGGATGTTGAATTAAGAAAATTATTGAAAATATGGATAATCAAACTTTTTATAATACCAGTATTTGCGATTCAGATTTGGTCGAAAAAATCTTTCTAAGGCTGTTTTTGAAGGTGTAACTTTTCAGAGGTGTAATTGGCAGGGCTTGAAATTGCAAGATTGTAGTTTTGTGGATTGTCTTTTTGAGAATTGTAACCTCAGTTTGATCGAGGCAACGGGGACAAGTTTTGTGAATATAAAATTTGTGGACTCCAAAGTGATGGGTGTAAATTGGTCTAAAATAAGAGGTTTTATGGGGGTTTCTTTGAGTTTTGAAAATTGTAATTTGGATTATTCCAGGTTTGCTGAGGTTAGCTTTTTGAAGTCTAAAATTTACAATTGCAGTAGCAAACAAGCCGATTTTTTTAAGTCTGATTTGAGCCAGTGTGATTGCCGAAAGTCTGATTTTAGTGAGTCTAATTTTGGCAGTAGCAAACTTATCAAAGCTGATTTTAGAGAAGCTAGTAATTATTTTGTGGATATTTTTGAAAATGCTAAAAACCTAAAAGGAGCCAAGTTTTCACACCTAGAAGTAGAAAATTTGCTAACTCCGTTACAGATTGAAATTGATTAAAGATCGTTATTCTTTTTGGAATTTTTGCGGCCAGTTGAGCGTAGCTTGAATAGCTCGGCAATCATCAAAGACACCAGAGCTGCGTCATCGATATACCCAAAAGGAAAGAGAAAATCAGGGATTATATCAAATGGACTGAAAAGATAAATAACTGTAAAAGCTATTACCCAATATCTGGTTTTGGGGTTATTTAGGATTTTTTGGTACAATTCGATAGGATTCATAGGCCTAAATCAAAACCCAAACACCTTTATTTTGTCAATAAAAACTAGAGATTTTTATTAGCTCAAAAACCTTTTTAAATTCAACTTAAAAAGCAACTAAAGTTTGTCTTTAAACTGGGTTTGAAACGCAATGAAAGTGTGGTGCTGTGATTAAATTGTTAATGGTGAACTATAAAGGATAAATTGCAATACAGTGGTTTATACTATGAGGCTTGACAATACTACAACAAGGTAGCATTATTTCTGCTACAAATATTTACCACATTATGATTACCACAAAAAATGCAAGTACAAGTATCAGAATTGATACCAAAATTAAAAATCGAATAGAGATTTTAGCCAAGAATAAACGCTCTAAGTTTACTCAACTTTTGTCTGAAATTCTACGAGAATATCTTGATAAAGAAGAGAAAAAAGCTAAAATTTTGGCATTTACAAAACTACAAAAAGAACTGCAGGAAATTGAAAATTGGACAGCCAAAGATGAGTTAGAGGCGATTGAAAAAAGTAAAATCTCTAAAAATTTAAACCTTGAATAATATGTATTGCTTAGACACAAATATACTTATTTTTTATATAAAAAACCTAAATCAAAAATTAAATTTACAGATTTTAAAATTTTTGGAAAAAGATAAGATTTGCATCAATTCTATCACCATAAGTGAGTTTTTGTATTATTCTTACAAAAATAATGCCACAAAATCTCTCCACAAACGCAAAGAGTTGTTATCAGTTTTTCCTGCTTTCAGTTTTGATTCAAAATCCGCTGATATTTTTGCTAAAACCAAAGCTATTTTAGAAGTAAAGGGTCAAAAAATTGCCGACACAGATCTTCAAATCGCCTCGATTTGTATTGCAAACAGCTTAATTTTAGTAACTAATAATACCAAAGATTTCAAGAATATTCCTGATTTAAAAACAGAAGACTGGACTAAATAATTTATGACCCAAACTCAAACCTTCCAACCAACCTTTATGCAAAAATTTTTGGGCAGGAATTATAAGTGGTGGTATATTCTGAAGTATAATCTTTCAGCTGCTTCAGGCGGCCTTGGAGCCAATTTTTACCAGATGCTTGGCACAAGTTTTGAGTCGCTGGTAGTTTTTTATGTTTGGTTTTCAAATGGAAATTCTAGCGAAATCATCACCTATCTTTTAATCGGACGAATTTATAAATCTATTCCTGAAAATTATTTTACAATACTTTTGGACAAGATGTAATTAATGGGAAAATTGTAAATCAAATTATCACCCCTCAACCATTTATCAAATTTTTGTATGTTCAGATGGTTGGTAGAAGATTTTTACGAAATTTGCTAGAGTCGCTTTCTTACATTATTGCCGGAGTAATTTTTGTGGCAGTTACCAAAGTAGAAATTATTTTTAGTTGGAGATTCTTGATCTTAATTTTATTTGTTCCAATTACTTTTTCAATCAATCATTTTTTTGGAGTTTTGATAGGTTCAGTTGGTTTTTTCTTAAAAGATACTAGAGAATTTCAAGGTTTTGCAGGGAGTTATCTTACACTTAGAAGTATCTTGAGTGGAATGATTTTACCACTTGATAAAGCTCCATTTTCAGGCTTTTTTCAACTAACTCCTTACGCTTGGGTTTTACATCACCAGGTTCAAATTTATCTTGGGAAGTACACTCCCCTTGAGACTTTTTATGTATTTTTAGGTGGAATAATTTGGTGTGTAATTCTCTACTTTATGGCTAGTTTTGTCTTTAAAATGGGATTGAAAAGGAATGAAAGTGTGGGGTTGTAGGTTTGACAAAAGTATAGGATATCTATATACTACACTCATATATGACTAAAATTATAACTACTACTTTTCTGTTAAAAAATCCTGCCAAGGTTCGTGAAATGGTAAAAAAAGGAATCGAACTTTTGGTTAAATTTGAAGGGGAAATTGTTATGAAAATCAGTATTCCACAACCTAAAAGCAAAGGTCTCTTGCCTCCAGTTTTTAAAAGCGTTGTTCAAACCAAGTCCACTTTCAGTCGTGAAGAAATATATGACACAAAATACTAAAGTTTTGCTAGATACCAACATTTTGATTTACAGTACACACCCAACGAGTGAGTTTAGAAACAATGTTGAGCGTACTCTAAGTAGCTACACCAGTTTTTATATTGTCGATAGGTCGCTATTGGAATTTTATCGAGTCTACACTGGTCCGCTCAAGCAAACCGTGGCAGAAACTTTAAGTGTGCTAAATTTTTACCAAAATAATCCAAATTACACTATCTTAACATCTACCGAGCTTAGCAATCAGCTTACTTTTGAGCTTGCTAACGATTATCAGGCAAAGAGTGGTAAAATTTTTGATCTTAATATTTTAGCCATTGCTATTGAAAACAACATTGAGATTCTATACACCAAAAACACCAAAGATTATCCCGAAAATTCCGAAATCCAAATTATAGACCCAACTTTATGACCCAAACTCAAACCTTCCAACCAACCTTTATGCAAAAACTTTTGGGGAGGAATTATAAGTGGTGGTATCTTACTGGCTATTCATTTAAGCAAACAAACATAAGACTATCTTCTTTTTTGGTTGGCAATTTTGCAAGTGTTTTGGATTTTGCGATCACAATTTATCTTTGGCTTTTTATTGAACCTACTCAGGAAAGAATAACCTATTTTTTTGTAGGTTTTATTCTGCAAAGATTGGTCTGGTCTCAATATTTTGGATATTTTAGTGAGAGTATAATTTCGGGCAAAATTGCTAATCGACTATTGATTCCGTCTAGCAATATGCAGTATTGGCTTTTTAGAGAAATTGGCTCGTCAGTTGTTAGGAATCTGATTTCGGCTGGTTTAATTTTTACCTTTTTACCGATTTATTTTAATTATCTAAAACTCCCAACTTTAAACTTTGTTTTGCTTTTGGTACCAATTTTAACAATCTCTTTTTTGATTGACTTTTTGGTTTCTTATATCCTTGCAAGTGTTGCTTTTTGGACTGAAGATGTTAGACCTATAGCTTATTTAACAGTTATCATCGTAAAGGTTTTGTCTGGAATTGCGATTCCATTTTCGTTTCTACCCAGTCCATATAATTGGATTTTGCAATACAATCCGTATTCTCTTTTAAACTACCACCCAATGCAAATTTATTTAGGGAAATACAATACAATCGAAACTTTACTCGTCTTTTTAGGAGGAATTGCTTGGTGCGTAGTTCTCTACTTTTTGGCCAGTTTTGTCTTTAAAATGGGCTTGAAATGGAATGAAAGTGTGGGGTTGTAACCGTCTTCAATTTTTAAATCAGAGACTTTTTACTCCATCGCCACAAACTCTAGTTTGATATTATCCGGATCGTTAAAATAAACAGCGTAATAGCTCTTACTTCCAACATTTTTGGCGTATCTTGGATATTCTGTAGGTTCATCCAAAATCTCCACACCAAACTTTTTAGCAATCTCAAAAACCTCATTAACTAGCTCTTTTCTTTCTATTCTAAAACAAAAATGGTGAATTCCAGGATCATAAAGTTTATGCTCATTTTTCATCTGATCGGCTTCGGCGGAGTAAACCAAAAATTCAGGCATATTTTTAGTATTTTCAGGCGGAGTCCAACTGCACACATCTTCACTAGTATAATGCCTTTGGTATCCAAAAGGTTTTAAAATTGCATCATAAAACTCTCCAGATTTTTTGAGATTTGCTGAAGTTAGGGCAAGGTGGTGCAGGCTGAGCATGGTGATAAATTTAGCAGATTTCTGTGAACAGTCAAACATAAATTTAGATTAGACAGTTTTAAATTTAGCAATTTTACACAAATTATGTCTGTTTCTAAAACCACTTTTAAAGGGTATAAAAATTACCAAAAAGCTTTAAAATTAGATTCTGAAGGTAAGGAGCTTGAAGCAATCCCCATTTACGAACTAGCTCTGGAGCAGGGTTTGCCAGAAAATGAAATCCCTAACTTGTTGATCTGTTTGGGTAGTAGTTATAGGGTCATAAAAAACTACCAAAAATCTTTAGAAATTCTAGAAACTGCAAGTCAAAAATATCCTGATAATTTAGCCGTAAAAACCTTTTTGGCGATGACTTTGTTTGATTGTAAAAATTTTCAAAAAGCAACTTCTCTTTTACTTGAAATTGTAGCTACAAACCCAACAGACCAAAACTTACAGAATTTTCAAAAAGCAATTGAATTTTATTCACAAAATATTTAACTCGAAATCTCCAAGAAAAAAAGATTAAATCAAGTATTATAGTCTCAATTTGCCCTCGTGAAATTATTGACAAAAAATAGCAATAAATATACTATTTTGTATATATATTCACTACTATGGCTACAAAAACTACAACCAAATCTTCCAAAAAAAGCTCCCGGGCTCCCAAAAATAAAGTAATTGCTTTTAGGTTTGCCCTCACTCCAGAAATTGAGGTGGTAATTAACAGCTTGGAGAATTGCTATATCGGGCTAGATAGATCGGAAATCGTAAAATTAGCACTCAATCAACTTTATAGAAGTAATCAGTTGGATAAAAATGAATCTAAAGATTTATCGCAAATAGCAAATACAAAGTCTTCAGCATTTGAAACAGAAGAGGATTTTTTCGACTTTTGGAATAAGAATAAAGCTGATTTGAGGTAGCTTATCAATTGGAAAAATTTATGTTAAAAATAATTTTGGATACAAATGTGGTAGCATCTTTTTTGGTAACAAATTCTGATTTTGTAAAAAAAATAATGGATCTCAAAAACTCGAAAAAATTGGATATTTACTCTTCCGGTGAAATCTTTGAAGAGTTGAAAAGTACCCTACAAAAGCCAAAAATAAAAGACATTTTAAAAGTAAATCAAAAAAAAGTAGCCAGTTTTTTAGCTTATTACAAATATAAAATAAATTTTGCTAAACCAACTTCGAAAGTCTCGATTTGTCGCGACCCTAAAGATAATAAATTTTTGGAACTAGCTAAAGAAATTGAAGCGGATTATTTAATTAGCGGTGACAACGATTTGCTGGAGTTAAGGAAATTTGAAAATACTGAGATTCTAAAACCCACTCAATTTAAAGCAAAATTCGACTCAACTTTATGACCCAAACTCAAACCTTCCAACCAACTTTTCTCCAAAAACTTTTGGGGAGGAATTATAAGTGGTGGTATGTTGTACTTTACGATATTTTAGCTAGCACAAACTATAGATTATCTACTTTTTTTGTAGTTATTAGAGATTTGATACCTGTGTTTATTTCACTGACAATCTATGGTTCCTTTTTGGAGTCTAGGGAGTTTATTGAATATTTTTTACTGGGGAATTTATTTTTTAAAATCGTTTTACTCTTTGCAGATATAAACTGGGAAATTAGACATGCAATAGCATATGGAACTATTTCAAAATACCTAATTAGGCCTACAAATTGGCTAAAATATGAGTTTTTTTCTTGTATTGGTGGAAATTTGTTTAGCGTTACAATCAATGTTTTGATTTTTGTATTTTTAATTATGGTTAATTCGGTGTATATAAATTTTAGTTTGATAAATATTTTACAATTACTTTTGAGTCTTATAATCGCAATAGTAATCTATTTTTGTATTGATGTAATTGTAGGTGCTGTAACATTTTGGACGCCCGAAACAAATGTGTTGATAGATACCAAGTTGATACTCACCCCACTTTTAGCTGGAGCGTTGGTATTTTTAAGCACAAATTCAATAACTAAAAGCTTTGTATATTTACCTTGGTCTTTTTTAGTTCATCACCCAATGCAAATTTACCTTGGGAAATACAACTCAACCGAGACTTTTTATGTCTTTTTAGGAGGAGTTATTTGGTGCGTAATTCTTTACTTTTTAGCAAAGTTTGTCTTTAAAATGGGGTTGAAGCGGAATGAAAGTGTTGGGTTGTAATTTTACATTTTCACTAAAACAAAATGTGATAATTTTATATGAAAGCAGTAATTAATTCAAATTTTAATACAAGCTTTGAAAAAGCAGTAAAGGGGGTCGGGACCTCTAGATTACTAGAATTTATTGCATCACCTATTTTAAGTTTTAAACCCGTTGAAGTTGAGTCTTTTCCAGAAAACTGGAAAGATGATGATAAATTTAAATCCAAAATGAAATTTTTAAGGTTTTTACCGTTAGGTCAGCAATTAATTACTTAGATAAAGTTTTTTATGGTGAAATCCAAAAAATTGATAAAGTTATTTCCTTCGGTACTTTTTTCATTTTCTAATATTTTAAACCTTGGAATCACGCTTTTAGCTTCACTGGTTCTAAGTTTATTTAAAAATAACGCAGCTGATTTTGGTAAAGCCATTTTTGCTTTGTCTTTAATTAATACAATTACTTATCTAAATGAGTCTGGTTTTTCAGAGGCTGTTCAGGTTTTTGCAGTAGAAAAAAAGCACCAAAAGATATTCAGAAACATCCTTAAAAGGCAATTTATCTTAAATTTATTTTGGGGGGCAATTATGTTTGGTGTAGCGGTTTTATCAGGTTTTAGTTACAAAGAATCGTTTCTTATATTGCCTTGTATTTTTTATAGTCAACTAAATACACTAATTGCCGGTTTTGCCGGATTAGATCAGAAAATCAGAGCCTTTTTTTATCAGACAATGATGATCCTGATAAGCTTGATTGGTATTTTTGTCTTATCTTTTTCTTTTGATAATACATCTGCAACCATAATCGGGCTAGGCTTAGGGATTGGGATTTGCACGGTTTTGGTAATTTTGGATTACAAAATTCAAGGTCTTTTGGACGAAGGAGCTGAGCTAGATAGCAAATTAACTTTGTTTGCGAAAAGCACTTTTTGGTATTATATCTGCTTTTTACTCCTAAGTCAGTCAGATATATTTATTTTAAACTATTTCTTGGGAATTGAGTCTGTGGGTGTGTATAAAACGATAGCTCAAATTGCTAATTTATTTAAAATTCCAGCTATTTTGGTGTCAGTTCCGTTGTTGCCATATTTGAGTGAAAAATTAAAAAATTCTGTAATTAATAGCAATATTAGTAAAATAAGATCAATTCTACAAAAAATAATTTTTAGCCTTTTTTTATTTTCTACTTTAACAATTGGCTTGATTTATGTTTTTGGTGATTGGTTTTTGGGGTTGGTTTATGGTTTTGAGGGTTCAAGTTTTTTGCTGACAATATTAGCTTTAGCTTTTATTTTTGAAGGTTTAAGCTTTTTGCTAATTACTTTTTTTCAGGCTTTAGAAAAAACCCAAATAGTTTGGAAAATTACGTTGTTTCAATTATTGACATACCTTGTTTTGATGATTTCAGCAGCTCGTAGTTTGTACAGTGCGGGCTTAATAATTTTGCTTGTACAAGCCTTGGGCCTCGCTTGCCATTTTTATTTTTTTCTCAGATATACCAAAAGTGACTATATCAAAAAACATCTTACCAGCCAATCCAAAGCTTAGCTACTTAGAACATAAAAAAGAAATTCACGAAGCCATTGAAAGAGTTTTGGAGAGTGGGTTTTATATAATGGGCAGTGAGTGTGATCTTTTTGAAAAAGAGTTTGCTCAATATCTTGGTGTTAAGTATTGCATAGGGGTTAATTCAGGCACTGATGCCATTATACTAGCCATCAAGTCACTCGAGTTAGAGGCTGGAAGTGAGGTGATTTTACCTAGCCATACTTCGCAAGGAAGCCTAGTCGGAATTTATGAAAATAATCTAAAACCAATATTTTGTGATATAGATCAAAAAACCTTCAATATTACTTTAGAAAATGTTTTGGCTAAAATAACACCCAAAACCAAAGCTATAGTTGGTGTACACCTTTACGGGCAGGCATTTGAAGTAGCTAAGATAGCTGATTTTTGTAAAGAACAAAAAATATATTTAATCGAAGATTGTGCCCAAGCACACGGAGCAGAGTTTAATCAAAAAAAAGTAGGTAGTTTTGGAGATTTGGCAGCTTTTAGCTTTTATCCAACCAAAAATTTGGGAGCTTTGGGTGATGGTGGTGCGATTGCTACAAATAATTTTGATTTAGCCAAAAAAATTCAACAATTGCGTCAGTACGGCTGGGAAGAAAGATATGTAGCCAAAAGACTTGGTATAAATAGCAGATTAGACGAAATTCAAGCCGCCATTTTAAGGGTAAAACTAAAACACCTAGATTCTGAAAATGCTTTAAGAGCTAAAATTGCACAAGAGTATAACAACCGTTTAACCAACAAAATCGTAAAACCCCAATTAGCTGATCACAATACTCATGTATATCACCAATATACAATCAAGACTACCAAAAGAGAGGAGCTTTTAGCCTTTTTGCATGACAGAAAAATTTTAGCTAATATTCTTTACCCGCTCGCACTTCACCAACAACCTGCTTTAAAGCATTTTTATACAACCCAAGGCGACCTTGAAAACACCGAAACAGTGCTATCACAAATTTTGTGCTTGCCGATATATCCACAATTAACTTCGAACGAAGTTGATATGGTCATTAATTCAGTCAATCAGTTTTTTACAGAATAATCGAAGGTGTCAGGTTTTTTCGGGTTATATTTTTTATCGGTCAAAACAAACAACATCAGCTCTTGGTCTTTTGATAAATTTTCAAATCTGACTGCATGATAGGTATCCATAAAGATCAATTTATTTTCTTTTTCTGAGTCGATCTCAAAGATTTGCTGTTGCTTGCTTTCAATATCTTCCAAAATAATTCTAGCTCGAGAGCTTAAAACAAGAAGCCACCTTTTAGAAAATTTGTGATAGTGGTTTCCACCAAAACTTTTTGGAGGTAATTTTAAAATAAAGAAATGTTCAATTTTTTGTTCTGAAAAGAAATCTACCGGGTTAATTAATTTGTATTTATTTTTGGTTAAAACTTCTTTCATAGGCAAGGATCCGTCTTCGTTGAGAGTTAGTTTGCTAAAATCGCCTGCCCAATCTTGATCCTTTAGAAAATAAAATAAATAACCCGAAAGTGCCGTTAAATAAACAACTAAAGCTGCTAGAGGTGGAACGGTTGGGTGAAAATTGCTCACTGAAATACTTATAAAAACAATATATATGAGTATTTTTACAAAGCTTATATTTCTAACCAAAACAACCCTTTCTCGAGCTAATAGATAAGCCAAAAACGGTAGTCCTAAAGTAAAAAACGAGTCTGCTAACAACTTTAGTAAAAATACTAAATATAATCCACTGGAATCAAAGCTAATTCCTGTAAAAAATGGAATAACCTTAAGTCCAATAAAAAAACTAAACAGAAAAGTTATCAAAACCAGTACACAAGTTATGAAAAATATATTTAAAACTAACCTGCTAATCCTTTGACTTGGTTTGTTTTTGAAAAGATAGCTTAAAATAGGTAACGCCGGTGTAAAAATTAAAATTCCCACAAGACTCGGAGTCGAGCCAAAAAAATTAACCACTCCAAATGAGGTGGCAGCTTTAATTCCACGAAAGTGAGAGTTTAAAATTAAATCAGAAAAAGATATCAAAAGGTCAGAAAATAAAAGAACAACAACGCTATACCAAAAACTAGTAATCCGTCTTGTAGGCTTTAGTTGCAGAGTAAGATATTTTTTTTTGTAAAATTGAAACAAGATAAGCGTGTTTGGTATCATCCAAGATAAAAATCTCCCAAATAAAAGACTGAAAATAGGGTTTTGACTAAAAAGATAGACAACTGAGGTTGTTGCTATAAACCCTAAATTGCTAAGAATTATATATATTCCACTAGTAAAAAGTTTTAACTGACCAGAAAAAGCCAAGGCTAGTAGATTAAAAATTGAAGCTTGTGTAGTAAGTACTAACAACCAAAAATAACCTTCAAAAAAATTGGTGTTTATTTGAATTAGAAGCAATATAAAGCACAGTATCGAGTTTAAAATAAAATTCAGGAAAATCGAAGAGCTCATAACCCTCGGTGTTGGTAATGTAAGCAAAAATTTTTGAGCCACCTCAACCAAGCCAAAATCACTACCCAAATTGTAAAAGCTAATAAAAGTTATAATTACAGTAAATAAAAAAGATTGACTTTCTGGTAAATCTCGAAAAAAAATCACAATCAATAAAAAAGGTGTTAGGTAGTTAGACACCTTTCCAATCCACAAAACAAATATATTTTGTATAATTTCTTTCTCCAATCCTAAATATTGACTTATTTTATATAACATTTTTGGTGCAAACTACAAACAATGATGATCCAATAGGAAATTTAATTTTAAACTTTAAAAGCATATTCTCTATCAACATTATCTTTGTTAAAACCCAGTTTATGGGAATTATGGGCACTCCTTGATCAGATTCCAATTTTTTACTAAATTTTTGAGTAATATTTTTTAAGATTTTTATGGTAGCAACTAGTGGAAAAAGTAAAAAGACTCTGTAGGTTAGGACTTCAATTTTCCAGCCAGTTTTTTTGAGTAAATTTTCTAATTGGCTGTAAGTGTATCTAATTTGAACATTACAAACTTTGTCATGCTGGGAAAACAAAAAAGGTAGAGCCGCCGTGTTTATAATTAAAATACCCTTATTTTTTAAGATTCTATCAGCCTCAGCTAACAAATCAATTGTCTGAGATTCGTCTAACATGGCTATTAAATCCATCAATAAAACGACATCCTGAGACTCTTTTTTTAACTTTGTATCAATAGCATTTCCCACAACAACATTATCTAAACCTCTTTGTTTGCAAAACTCCACCGCCTTGGGAGATAAATCTAAACCAAATAAATTTTTATATCCAAGTTTTTTTAGATGCAATAAATTTCTACCTGTACCACAGCCAATATCTGCTATATATGCATCCATATGAGAGTAGCTTGTTACACAAAAACTCATAATCTCTCTCAAACCTCTGTACCACCAAAGCCTATCTTCAGAGTCAAACATGTCTTTATACTGGCTTTCATGCATTTCTTTAAAGTCTTTTTTAGACATAAATTTAGATATTTTTTTTAACTTTAATTTTCCAAAATAATTTTAAATCTCCAATCAATTTTTCTTTTGCTAAGGAAAAAACCGTATAGTTTGATTTTCCATACATTCTTGGATTGTGACCAACAGGTATTTGGACAAATTTTGCATTTTGTAAAGCAAGTTTAACTACTAATTCTGGCAAAATAGAAGCATCTTTACTTGTTAAGTTTATTTTTTTTAGAATAGTGTTATTAATTAGCCTAAAATCACAGTCAATATCACGAATAGGAAAGTTAAATAAAATTTTTGAGAATAATCTATAAATCTCTCCAAAGAATATTCTTAGTACATTGTCTTTACGGTTGATTTTATAGCCATTTACAACATCAGCTCCGGTTTCTTTTTGTTTCTGAACCAGTTTTGGTAGCTCTTCAATATTATACTGAGCATCTCCGTCAGTATAAAAAACCCAACTTTTAGAAGCTTGTTTAAAACCCTCTTTAATTACCGCGTACCCTTCTTGATTGTCGGTTTTATCAACTATTTTCAAATCTTTGTAGTTTTTTTTAGCTTCAAGTATCTGCTGGTAGGTATCGTCTTTTGAATTTCCTCCATGCAAGGCTATAACCTCCAAGTTTTCAGCAACTTCTTTGCCAATTTTGTAAGCTTTGTCTATCTGAGTCTTTACGGTTCCAGCATCGTTGTAAAAAGGAAAAAAAATACTTAGCTCTTTTAGCTTGACCATATTTATATAATATCGTTTTTTATTAATTTGTAAAAAGTCCGATGTGTCAAATTATAAGCTGATTTCAAAAAACCTTAAAAAAAATTTTAAAAATATTTGGGCCAATGATTTTGCTAAAGTTTTACTGATTTTTTTGGCTAGTAGGATTTTTATTTTTGGTATTAGTTTTGTTGCAGATTTTGGATTTTTTGGCTTAAATAGAAACCTTTTTGAGATAAGTACTATTTGGAATAAATTTGATGTTGGTTTTTATAAATCTATTGCTGAAAATGGATACGAAGTCAGAGCTTATACAGCTAGCAAACAAGCTAACTGGGGCTTTATGCCACTTTATCCAATTACTGTTGGATTTTTTTTAAAACTTATCCCGCTATCTTTTTTTAACTTAGCTTCTATTTTATCAAACATATTTAGCTTTGCGGGAGTTTATATTTTGTTTAAAACTCTAAAAGAAAGATTAGGAGAGAATAAATCTCAATTTTTGGTTGCGTACCTTTTTTCAGCCGGTAGTTTTTATCTTTCTATACCCTACAACGAAAGTTTGTATATTTTACTACTCGCACTTGTTTTTTATTTTACAAAGAAAGAGTATTTTTTAGTCGCTTTTGCATTTACGGGACTTGCGATAGCAACTCGACTGCAGTCTCTAGCTTTGCTGGCAATTCCGGGTATTGCTTTTTTACAATCTACAAAACAATCTTGGAAAAACAAAATTTGGAAAAGTTTTATCTTTGGGGTGGTTGTGGCTATACCTCTGGGAGTTTTTATGATTTACCTGAAACAAATAACCGGAAATCCTTTAGCTTTTATACAAATTCAATCGGCGTGGGAAAATCCCGATCCTTACCCTTTTAGAGCTTTTGTTGACTTGCTAAAGCTACCTATATCATTTTCTTCAATAGCTAATTTTTTGATGTGGTTACCATTTTGGTTTTTATTAGTCAAAAATTATCGCAAACTCCCAATAAATGAGCTTCTTTTTTGTTTTGGAGTGATTATAATATCTACCAGCACTCATCACTTTTATGGTACTTATCGCTACGCGTTGGCTCTCATACCTGTTTACACCATTTTAAATAATGAAAAATCCTGGATACAACAACTGTTTTTAAATGTTCAACTGGTAGCTACGGTTATTTATATTTTTGCTTTTGTTGGGGGTAAGTTTTTGGCGGTTTAATCAATATACAGTCTATTAAAAAATAACTTACCTTAGGCTCTTGCCCAAAACTAAATTCTTTTTGAGGTTTGATTATGACCGAATCTAACATTCCTTTGGTGGCTTTTATTGGATACCCAAACTCTGGCAAAAGTACACTTCTAAATCGTCTTACTGGCACCCGCAAAGCAGTGGTTGCTGACGAGGCTCACACGACTCGTGACCTAAATTATGGAGAAGATTTTTGGGAAGGGTTTTATATGCGTTTTGTGGATACTGGCGGCTTGGTACCTGATCCTAGTGATGTTATTCAAAAGCAAGTTCAGCTCAAAAGTTGGTCTGCCATACACGAGGCTGATGTACTGGTGTGGGTGCTGGATAGAAAGCAAAACCCTGATACGATCAGTGAAAATATGGTCAAAAGATTGTGGAAAACTGGCAAACCTTTTATTATAGCAATCAACAAGGTAGATGACCCCAACCAAGAAAACAACCAAACAGACTATGCTTTTATGGGTGCAAGTGGCTTTGTAAATATCAGTTGCAACACCGGTTACAACCTAGATGTACTAATGGATACCATAAATGAACAGCTCAAAAAGCTTGGATTTGAGCCAAAATTTGAGAAAGATGTAGATTTATACGAAGCCCCAAAAGCTAAACGAAGTAGGCTAAAAACAGTTAGTCGAACAAAGCGAGGATCATATATTGTCACCCGTGGTGATGATGGTATGTTTGAGTCAAATTCCGTAGAAAAATATCAACAAACCGAATCCGACGAACTAGAAAAACCCCAAATTGAAGCTATTATTTATGATCTTGGCGGGGTTGTTTTTGATTTTAGGCACAAAACCATGAATAAGATTTTGGACAAAGATTTTGGAATCGTGGCAGGTAAAGATTTTGATTCGGATGAAGTTTGGAAAAGTGCCGACAAAAATGCCGAGGGTCTGGAAAAAACAAAATTTTGGCAGGATTTGGTCAAAAAACTGAATCTTGAAAATCAAACTACACCTGAAAAATTGCAGGCTATTTATTTTGATATAGACAAGGTAAATCACGAAGTTATCGATAATATTATTTATCAAAAATCTTTGGGTAAAAAAGTATATTTCCTCAGTAACATAAGTATATTTAGCCTAGAAGGTCTCAAGAAAAATAAAGTTTTTGAGCTGTTTGATGGAGGTTTGCCTAGAGGTGAGTTGGCACTTTCCACCAAAAAACCCCACCCAGAAGCCTTTAAACTTGCTCTTAGTGAGTTTGGACTAATACCCGAAACCACTCTTTATATTGATGATCTTGAGGAAAATTTGTATGGAGCAACCAAGGCTGGAATGAAAACCTTGTTATACCAAGCTGGTGTCGATTTAGATCAGGAAATTTTGAAAATGGAAAATCCTGAAAAAGCCAAACTCCCCAAAATCATGTTTATTGGTAGACCAAATGTGGGTAAAAGTAGCATGTTTAACGCCATGGTTGGCAAAGATATTCAGATTGTAACCGATGTCGCGGGAACCACTTTGAGTGTAAACGATACCTTGGTTGAAAGGGTAGTCAAGCAGAGGGTGGAAATCCCAACCAATCCGGATTTTTGGGGACAACAAAATACCCAAAAACACCTAATCTTCGATTTTGATGGGGTGCTTGGAGATACCTTGGAATCTCTTTTGCAGGCACATGTGGTATATGAAAATGTTAGCTACGAGCAGGCAACTGAAAACATGATTAAATATTTTTCCAAAACTCAGCACGCTAAAAAAGACAAAATTGATGAAGCCGCAGTGATTACCCAAAAAGATAAATGGCATGAAGCCTATAAGCCAATTGCACTAGAATTTGGTGAATTATTTGATGGGTTTATTGAGGCAGTTTTGAATCTAAAAAATGTTCGTAAAGCCATTGTAACCAGTAGCACAAATGAGATAGTTTTGCCACTTTTGGGGGATCTTGCTGAAGAATTTGAATTTATTTTGGATTATCACGACCACCTTTCCAAGGAAACTAAAATCGAACAAATTTGTGGGGAGTGGGGAATTAGCGAAAAAGAAGCCTATTATTTTACTGACACAATCAGTGATGTATTAGAGCTTGATCAATACATGGATCCTGCCAAGGTTTTGGGCTGTAGCTGGGGATTTTTGGGTAAAGAAAAACTTCAAACTGTATTGCCAGACAGTCAGATTTTGGATAATTTTACGGATATTTACAAACACTTTCCAGACAATTATAAGGGCAGTCAGAAAAACAAAATTTTTAGGATAAAACGCCGAAAAAGATATATTTTACTTGATTCTGTCGGTATCAGGCGTCCTGGACAGCGAACTTTTGGAGCTGAGGATTTTGCAACTTATCGCACAATTCAAACCGCCCATGAGGCCGATGTTTTGTGCTTGGTTTTGGACGGATCGGACACCGTAACACACCAAGATCAGGTAGTTGGTGGGATTTTGCAGCAGTCTGCTAAGGGTGTGGTGATTGTGGTGAACAAGGCTGATCTGATTGACGAGGACAAAAAGAAAAAGTTTGCCAGACACTTTAGCAACAAATTCGGGTTTTTAAAAATCAACAATTTGATTTGGGTTTCAGCGGTCAAAGCAAGGGAAGAAATTGAACGAAAAAATCGTAAATATTGGGTGTTTGATTTTGATGGAGTGCTTGGAGATACTTTTGAGCTAGTCATGCAAGCCCTTTCCCAAGCCAAAAAAATCACCCGTACCGAAGCAATCGAACTCGAAAAACTTGGCAGTCAAAAACCCTATATTCAAAATTTTGACCCAAATAATGCTAAAAAAGAAAAAGAAGAACTCCAAAAATACTTCCGAGAGGTTTATAAAAACAACCCAATTCCTCTATTTAATGAGGTTATTAGTATTTTGGAAAATTTAAAAGATGCTCACATGGCAATTATTACAAGTGGTGAAAAAAGTCTTGTTAGAAAAGCCTTAAAGCAAACTAAAGTAAATTTTGAACATATTTTGGACTACAAAGATTCCCTTTCTAAGTCAGAGAAAATGCAAATGCTAGCCGATAAATGGGAAATTCCACTTGAAGAAATGGTCTATTTCACAGACAGCCTTGGAGATGTAAAAGAACTTAAAAGGCTTCCGGTTACAGTTTATGGGTGCGGTTGGGGATTTTATGGGGCTGGAGTTTTTGGCGATAAATTAGAGGAAAATAAGATTTTGACCGAACCTAAAGAGCTTTTAGAATTGTTAGATTCGGGGGTTACAAGCACTTCTCTTTCTCAAATTTGGGATACCGTTGATAGGTCAATTTCGGAAAGGCAACTAGAGATTACCAGAGACAAATTAAGGAAACTCTTTAACTATATAATGAAGAAAAAACCACCTAAAAAGCTCAGAAATAAGAAAAAATCAGTGATTTACGATTTGCTATTTGTAAAATCAGCTCCACCAACTTTTCATCTGCTTATCAAAGATCCTGAAACTGTTCACTGGTCGTTTGTGAGGTTTTTGGAAAACGCTATTCGCAAAAATTTTGGCTTTGAAAATACCGAAATTCGTGTGAAGCTAGAAAAAGTTGATCAGAATAAGGTTTTGACCAGTTAAAAAGTTTTGATGTTTACTCGTAATTTTTAGAAATTAAAAACAGTCTTTGTTAATTTTGTCTTAAAGCAACCAGTGTGCTATTGGTTGAAACAGTCTCTATTTAAACATATGAAAAATTTTGAAAAAATTCCTGACAAATCGTCCTCAATCGAGTTGGCTATAAGGCTAGGAATCTTACAATCTCAAGTACTGATGGAACAACTTTCAGCTAATGAAGCTTTTGGAGATAGTTTGAAAGGTAAAATGTAAGATCCCCTAGCGTTGTATATAGTTCCCAAAAGTAAATTTAATTGTTTTTAGTGGGTAGAGGTAAATTCACTTACTCTACTTGTATGCCA
>Ga0207418_100122_pt1 | contig 19249 bp, 20 predicted proteins | sample LakMenEpi05Aug08_FD_150669 | JGI IMG/M metagenome (GOLD analysis project Ga0207418, IMG submission 150669) | Freshwater microbial communities from Lake Mendota, WI - 05AUG2008 deep hole epilimnion (SPAdes) | ecosystem: Environmental > Aquatic > Freshwater > Lake > Epilimnion/Euphotic zone ...
GGTTCGTGGTCAGTTGTCAGTGGTTCGTGGTCAATTATTTTTGGTTCGTGGTCAGTTGTCAGCGGTTCGTTGTCAGTTGTCAGTGGTTTATAGTCAATTATTTTTGATTCGTGATCAATTGTCAGTGATTCGTGATCAATTGTTTTTGGTTCATGGTCAGAGGTATTTTGATAGTCTTACCTTTTACAAAAAAACCAGGGTTAACCCTGGTTCTCTTCGTGATTATTACCTATTATTACCTGAATTTTAGCCTTTAGCTCCGGCAAAAAAACTTAGGTGATAAGGTGTACCTTTGGCAGGGTGAATCTGAATTTCGCTGATTACGGTTGTACCAGTCCACTCTAATTCGGGAATGCTCAGTTCTATCTGAGTTTTATTAGCAGTAACTTGTTTGAGCAAGCGTTCTACAACTTTAGCGTCAAGAACTAGGGAAATTGATTCAATTCCTTTGTGACCATACAAGTTAGCGGGAATGAGGCCAGAACGGCGTAAAGCCTTAGGTTTACTACCTTCGGGACGGGGTTTAGATTCGAGTGCGATCGCCATATAATTTTTGGTTGTTACTTGTTACTTGTTAATTATCATTCAGTAATTATCATTGACTAACTCGCTGTCCCATTAGGGTGTAACAGTGCGCGTTTTGGTCCGTGAATAGGATCTTCGACAATGATAGTTTGATCACGACTTGCTCCCAGTGAAACAATTGCGATCGGCACTTGCATCAATTCTGCTAAGAATTTGATATAGTCTAGTGCTGGCTGCGGTAGATCTTGCAGGGTACGACAGTGAGTTGTTGGCACTTGCCATCCAGGTACAGTTTTATAGATGGGACGACAACGGGCAAATTGACGGGCGTTAGTGGGGAAGTGTTCGCAACGTTCACCATCCATGTCATAAGCTACACAAACATTGATTTCCTCTAATTCATCGAGAACATCTAGTTTGGTAATTGCCATACAATCCATGCCATTAATACGGACTGCATAACGACCAATTACCGCATCAAACCAACCACAACGACGTTTACGACCTGTAGTTGTGCCAAATTCCGCACCGCGATCGCCTAATAAATCCCCAATTCCGCCGTTTAGTTCCGTGGGAAATGGACCTTCTCCGACTCTAGTAGTGTAGGCTTTGGACACGCCAATTACCCGATCTATCATTGTTGGTCCGAGTCCGCTGCCAACGCAAGCCCCACCAGCCACTGGGTTAGAGGATGTGACATAGGGATAAGTTCCATGATCCAGGTCAAGCAGTGTCCCTTGCGCTCCCTCAAACAAAATATTTCGTCGTCGTAAAACTGCATCGTAAATTTTCAACGATGTATCAACGACAAAAGGACGCAAACGTTCTGCATAACCTAAATACTCCTCAATCACTTCTTGCGGATTTAGGGGCGGTAGATTATACAGCTTTTCTAAAATGGTGTTTTTATAGTTTATCGTCCACTTTAACTGTTCACGGAGTCCATCAGTGTCCATCAAGTCTAACATCCTGATGCCTGTACGTTCCGATTTATCCGCGTAGGTAGGACCAATACCTCTACCCGTTGTACCGATTTTATGATTTCCCCGTACTTCCTCTGATGCCTTATCAATCATGCGATGATAGGGCATGGTGACATGAGCCGTCTGAGATATCAACAGATTGGCCGTGGAAATATTTAATTGTTCTAGTTGGTCGAGTTCTTTGATCAAAACCTGTGGATCTATGACTGTTCCACAGCCGATGATACACTCGGTATTTGGATACAAAATACCAGAGGGAATTAAATGCAGCTTAAACGTCTGACCTTGGACTACGATTGTATGCCCAGCGTTAACTCCCCCTTGGTAACGTACCACCACATCTGCAGAGCGGCTGAGTAAGTCAGTTATTTTACCTTTTCCTTCATCGCCCCACTGGGCACCTATGACAATGACGTTAGCCAAGAGATTATATTAAAGGGTAAAGTTTCCACAAATATCCATTATCAACACATTCTTGAGTTCTTGTCAAGCAATTAATTCTGATAGTTCTATCACCTGGTTAAGATAGGAATTGCAATTCATAATAGAACATAAAGGAAGAAAGAAAAGGTACAATAACACTAGACTGGTTTTACGGCACTTCCTCATGTAAGTACATATCTAGCGGGTAAGATCCCGCACCACAAGAGTTTCATGAGTGCGGAAAACGCTGGATTTAAATAAACGAACCACAGAGGCACGGAGGACACGGAGAAAAATGCAACGGTCTGTTTTATTAGGGAATTTACGGTTTAAACCAATTAATTGGGTAAGTTTTTTTGCTGATTTCCTCTTGGTTGGGATGGTTTTTGGTCCCATTCTTGCACCTTTTTTGGCTGGTTCTGGTGTGTTTGTGTTGCCGATTATTGCGGATATTATTTACTTTATGGGTAATCATGTCTGTCCTCAACCTACTATGGGTTTGGAATTATCTTCACCTTTTATTATGGCAGTGTGTATGCGTTGTTATGGGACTATTACAGGTTTGTTAGTTACTCGGATTTTGTATGGTTTAACTAATGGAAAAGGTGTTTTTTGGTTGAGTAAATATGGTTGGTATGGTGCTGCTTTTACTAGTATCTTAATGATGGCTTATCCATTAGAATTAGCAGCGGAGGTTTTCGGCTTTTGGGATTTTAATAATTATCTTGCTACTCCTTTTGGTTTAGTTACGGGTTTGGCTTGGGGTCTGTTTACTATGCCACTTTTACACCAGAAAATGCGAATAAAACAGGTATAATATTTACATAAATAATCTCTAATTTTTTATTGCTGAAGATAATAATTAAATCTGGTTCGTAATTGTTCAATTGTTAAATCTTGGGTCCAATATTCTATTAAAGCATGACCAAATGCCCAAGCATTACGATCTGGTGTAGATGAATTTTCTAACAATAATGGCCACAGAGATAATAAATCAAAGTTGCGGGTTTTAGAATTGTCTATATTTAATAACGGAAAAAGTTCATAAGCCATTTGTAATTTCCCAATTACTATGGGTAATTTTTCAATGGGAATTTGTTCTGCTAGTAAATAAGCCAGGGTAGGAGAACCTGTTGATAATGTGGAAATAAATTGCAAAACGGGACTTTTTAATATTGCGGTAATTCCTTGAGTAGTTGTCATTTGAAATGTATAATGATCAATAATTTTAGCTGCTGCTGTAGTGCGAGTTTCTAAATTACGTAAAAAGCGAGTTAGTCGTAATTGTTTGGCTGGCTCTATTGCTGCTAATAATCCTGAAGATAAGGCTTCTATATTCCAATTATTACGATTATTTTGCGGATCATTTGTAACAATAGGTAAAACTAAATTAGCAAAATTTCCTAATAGTTGTTGACGATATTTTGTGGCTTCTCGAATAGAAATTTCTTTGGGTTTTTCTCCCTTTTCCCAATTATAAGGAGGTTGCCATTCACGAATAGGACGTAAACGATCTACTTGAGTTACAATCGCAATAATGGGTAAATCTTCTACTTCTAATTTTACATCTTCGAGAAAATCTACATCCATTTGTAAAGCTGGATCTAGTGCTGGAGTAACTAATAATAGTAAATCGGCATTACTAGCATAATCAATGACTAAATCCCGCAAATCTTCCCGTTTTACCTGTTCATAACCGGGAGTATCCCAAAGGTTAATAACTTCCCCATTTTCCGTTTCCCAATGATAATTTTGAATTGTATCTGTACTCGGTAAAACATCAACCGTAGCTAATTCATCTTGAAAAAGAGTATTAATTAAACTACTTTTACCTGCACCTGTGCGGCCAATAATGAGAATATTTATAGGTTTTTGGGCAACTGTTTCTAGGGGTTCAGATTGGCTGAGAATGTCCCGCAGGGTTTGGGTTTTAACTTGGGGTAGGGTGGGGATAGGTAATTCAATTTTAGTGTCTGCATAGAGAGTGATCGCTTGTTTGCATAAGTTCCGTAAAGCGGCTTCTCGTAATAGTTGACTCAAGTTTATTAATAATTCTTGAGAAGCCCGATTTCCCACTCCTTCACTAGCTTTTTTAGCCACCGCAGTAATAGGATTTAATACCCATTGCGCCCAATTCCAAACTTTCCACAATTTACGGGCAGATGGTTCTAATTTACGATAAACTTCATAAGTTTGATAAGCTTTTCCAACTGTAACTTGATTAAGAACAGGAGATAATTTTTGCATCCATTGATCCATATCATCTACTGTACCCCGAATTAAACCGTAAACTTGGGGAATATAAATATTTAAAAGTGGATATTTAATCTCAGGATTATAAATATGAGAAATTACTACTATTAGCTCTTGACATCTTTGCCAAAAAGTTTGCCAATCTTCCCAAATAGGTAAATCATTTGCAGACCTAATAAGAATATCTTGTAATGCAGTTTCTACTGCTTTAGTCGGATCTGTTCCGATTAATAAATTATTATCTGTGGAAGTTTCTAACTCTTCTCGAACTTCTGCAAAAACAGCTTCAATTTGATTGATTGCCGGTTTAGTCCAGCGTACCAGTAACCACCGCCAACCGACAAATATAAATGTAAATAAAGCCCAAATCCAACTTAATCCCCAAGTGTGAATTTGTGTTCCCGCTGCAACAATGAGGAAAGAAATAATAATCACAATTGGTGAAACTAAGATCATCCATTGCCAGAGTTTTAAGCGTATCATTGTTTTATACCTATTTGTAAACTTCAGGGAGATAAAAAAGACCTAACAGTTCCAGAACAATAGACATCAGAAAACTCAATCTGCCTCTGTGCGTGAGATAATCATAATTCTAAATACCAAAGGAGTCCGTAAAAATGAGTCGTATTAATCCCTACACATTACAAATGCAAATCACCCAAATGTTTGCACAAGGACAATCATTTTTTGCCCTGACCAAAGTTCAAGATTGGTTAAAAGAGCATAATCAAAACCCCTTAGATTACGAGATTATCTTCCATAAAAAACCCGCACCTCCCGGTTCAAAAGAAGTAATAGTTATAGAAATAGAACTCAAACGTAAAGATGGAGAACCAGTGGATTCTTGGTTACAAGAACAAGCCAATTTACACGCGTAATTAGCCCGGTGGCAATTCCAAGGGAATATTACCGAGAAATCCTTTCCGAAAATCAGTAATCATTTGTCTAGCTGCACGTTCCACATCCCCTTTATAACGATGTTCTGCTAAGACTTGTAAGTATGTTTCCCCTGTGTGCATGATCGAGTCGAGATCATATCGTGTAAGTAATGGGTGTGGTGGTAATGAATGAGAATGTGTTTCCTGAAGTTCATTCAGTATATCTACGAATGCTGCGGCTATGAGTTGATTATCATAAGCCGCTTCACCAATATCATCACAAATGGCTAATTTAATGGCTGCAGCTTGGCTATCAAGTCTTGCTGGAATGACCCCAGGAGCATCCAACAATTCTAGATGATCAGAAATTCTTACCCACCGCAATTGTCGAGTTACACCAGGACGGGCGGCGCTTTCTACGACTCGCTTTCCTATCAAACGGTTAATTAAAGCTGATTTACCAACATTGGGAAAACCAATGACGACGGCGCGGACAGGACGGGGTAACATTCCCCTATCTGTGCGGCGTTGATTAAGTTCTATCCCTGCTGCTTGGGCGGCTTTGGCAATGGCAATGACACCTTGACCATGTTGGGCGTTGGTAAAATATGGAAATTCTCCTTGATTTTTAAACCACTCTATCCAGCGCGATCGCACTTGTGGTAAAATCATATCTACTCGGTTGAGTACCAGTATCCGTGTTTTTGTCCCCACCCATTCATTCATTTGTGGGTGACTTGTAGCTTGGGCAATACGAGCATCTCTTACTTCTAAAACCACATCAACCCGTTTTAGCTGTTCTTTGAGATTTTTTTCAGCTTTGGCAATATGGCCGGGATACCATTGAATTAAATTTAATTTGTAGTTTTGTGTGATTGACATTGTTAGTTTGTTAGTTGTCAGTTGTTAGTTGTCAGTTGTCAGTTATTACTAATGATTTACTTGATGTGATTGATGTAAAATTAAACGATTACCGTCGGGGTCGTAGGCATAAATTTCTTGACCGTGGGAAGCTATAGAAATTTCTCCAGGTGGGGGATAGCCTAAAGATGTTAAATTAGATATGGCGGTTTTTAAATTATTCACTTCTAAACACAAACTTAGCGGACTGTGAGTATTAATGACAAATTCCGATTCATTTGCTGATTTGGGTTTAAAAATACCTAATTTTAACCCAGCAACTTCAAACTCAGCGTAGATATCGGGAATTAGTTTCTTTGGTTTTTCTTCTAGTAATTGACTATAGAAACCGACTATATTATCAAAATTAATTGTGGCTATGGTGATGATTATACTATTATATTGCATATTTTTTTGATCTTAAATTTACTACAAAAGTGCGGTTAATTCACCCTCCTAAAATTAACAAACAAGCTACATCACTTTTAGACTGAGTGATGTACATCATTGGCGGGTAAGATGCCAGCACCACAAGAGTTTAATTATTTATATCTGTACTTCATGCCTGTATATCTTTGAATATAATCAATATTTATGAATGTAATTTAACCTGAAAACGTCTAGCCTCTGTATGGATAAATTAAAATACGTAAAAACAGTTAGCGATAGCTTCGCTAACCGTAGGTATTATCTACAACAATTTTTTAGACAACCACTGGGATTAGTAGTATAACTTAAAAGTCAAAACAGGCTTAATTTAGTATTTACCCGTAAATACCCGTTCTGCAGGTCCTGTCATGTAAATCCGGTTGTCAACTTCTGACCATTCAATTTCTAGAGAACCACCGGGTAATTCAATAATAGCATGGCGATCGCACAAATCATTCAATACTCCCGCGACTAAAGAGGCACAAGCACCAGTACCACAAGCGAGGGTAATTCCCGCACCCCGTTCCCAAACGCGCATTTTCAAATAGTTACGATTTACGACTTCAATAAATTCCGTATTGGTTTTTTTGGGAAATACAGGATGATTTTCAAACTGGGAACCAATGCTTTCTAAATTAATAGCCGCCACATCTTCCACAAATATGATACAGTGAGGGTTTCCCATACTAACACAGGTAACATCCCAAATTTTTCCGGCTACTTCCAAGGGATGATTAATGACTTGAAGCTGACTAGATGCTAAACTAGTGGGAATTTCCCCTGGCAATAATCGAGGTTCACCCATATCCACTTTTACTTGACCATCATCTGTAAGTTGTGGTACAATCACACCTGCAAGGGTATGAATACTATATTTATCCTTTGTCCGGGCAATACCCTCTAATTCCGTCAAAAATACCGCTAAACAGCGAATCCCATTACCACACATTTCCGGTTCTGAACCGTCGGAGTTAAAAATCCGCATAGTATAATCAGTACCATTTTGTCCAGGAAGTGCGAAAATCACACCATCTGCTCCGATTCCAAAATGACGATCACACCACTGTACAGCTTTCTCAGGTGTTAATACTGGTGTTAATGAAGAACGGTTATCAATAAGGATAAAATCATTACCCAGTCCGTGATACTTAGTAAATTCGATTGCCATTTTGCTCTATATGAATTATCAAAGATCTATTAATTTTATGAAAAAATCTGTCATTTGTCAGTTGTTAATTGATAATTTTTTCTATCACTAATCACCAATATATATATGACAGCTAATCAATTTGATACTTCACTACCTAGCACTCGCCAAATCCAAAAGTGTATTAAAGAAAAAATCACAGTCGAATTTAGATTAATGACCGGTGATACGATTATAGGTCGGATCTTTTGGCAAGACCAGAATTGTATATGTGTTTTAGATAGTAACAATGAACAAACTACACTTTGGAGACAAGCGATCGCCTATATGAAACCTTTAGGTGATATGGTAGGGGAAAAGGGCTTAGTCCCGCAAAATGCCAATGTCGAGGTTGTACCCGTATAATTTGTCAATTGGCAAATCCATGGGACTTAAAGGCGATTTTTTTACCCAAAAACCAATCTAAATGACGTGGTAAAAGGGTTTCTAAATCATAATTCTGGATAATTGTTTTTCGCGCTTTAGCACGAATAGAAATCATGTCTCCTGAATTATCCAAAGCTTCATCTACCTTTTGAGCAATTTCTAGGGGAGAAAAGAAATCTACCAATATGCCATTTTTACCATCTTTAATAACTTCTAACACAGGTGGGGTATGAGAAGCTATTAATAAACATCCTGCGGCCATTGCTTCTAACATTGACCATGATAAAACAAAGGGACGGGTTAAATAAATATGAGCACAGGAAGCTTGTAATACTTGTAAATATTCATCGTAAGATAGCCGCCCGGTAAAGTGTAATCTAGATAAATCCAGATCTAACTTTTCTAACATTAACTGTTTATAAGTTTTACCATCGGGAAGAGTTTTCCCATAGGCGACTCTATCTTCACCCACAACTACAACATGAGTTTTAGTCCGTCTTTGTTGAATTAATGCTACTGCTTCCATAAATTGGGGAAAACCCCGGTAAGGTTCCATACCCCTACCCACATAAGTTACTAATTCTTCTACTTGGGAAAGGTCAAGATTAATTCGGGGTAAAACTAATTTTGCTCCAGGTTGGGGTTGGAAAAATTTGGTATCAATACCATCGTGACAAACAGCGATCTTGCTATGATATTCTACAGGAAATTGTTGATGTTGCCAATTAGTAGGGGTAAGTCCACGATCACAATTTTGTAAATCAAGTAAAATTGGGGCATTTTTGACGCGAATGCGACATTGATCATCTACAGTTAGGGGGTCGCTGGGGTCAAAATCGGCATCAGTTCCATGGGCATGATAAAACCATTCAAAGAAACATAATAATTTAGCTTTGGGGAAAATTTCTCTCATAAATAATGTTGGACCCCAACCAGAATGACCATAAATTATGTCTGGAACAAAACCCTGTGCTTTCAGTTGTTCACCCATTCGATATACAGCTTGTCCTGTAACTACTGCATTTTCTAAATTGCGGACATAATGATGAGTTGAGGGGTTAGCTTGACGAGAGGGTTGATACATAACCTTTAATACACCGGGAATTGCCCCTTCCTGACGATTGGTGCCGAAGACAACTTGATAATTACTATTTTTGGCTAAAGCCGTGGCCAGGTGGCGAAATTGGGCAGGGAAGTTAGGATGTAAAAATAAAATCCGTCGTGGATTTGTAGAATCACTTTTCATATCTTTATTGTCTATGCATTCTGATCAGTATTGTGCTTTTCCATTAAATTATTAACTTAGTTTACGACTAATCTCATAAAGTTGAGCGAATTTTCACAGGGTTTTTACTTCTAGTCAACTGCACACAGAGATGTTTTCCCTTGTAAATTCAGGGTTTTGCAGATTTTAAACATCAAAAAATAGCCAATTCACCGGGGATAGGCATGACCCGTGTAATTTAATGAAAACTTAAGATTCTTGTCGAAATGAATGTTTAGCAGCGATCGCTAGTATTGTGGAAACTGACGGATAAATTTTCGGCTGTCTCTCAAGTTACCCACTACCCCGGTCTCACAATGACTACTTTTAGTAACTTTTTCCGTTCCCTTGTCCTGACCACCATTTTTAGTTTTCTGGTTCCTGTCTTCCTAGTTGGTGGTATATTGTTGGTTTTATGCCTTTTTAGTTACATATATGGGCTAAAAACCATAATTTCCGGTGTTTTTCTGCAAATTTTCCATTTTCTCGCCACTTTCGGTAGTGGTAGTCCCCTCAATGGTCTATTGACAATTAGTTTAACTTGTGGTTTTGTTGGGTCACTGTTTGATATTTACGTTTATTATCGCCATCAAATTCTTCGTACTGACCCCTGAAAGTCAACAACCTATAAAATCAGCTTTGATGAATTACACAAACATAAAAAAGGTAATTCTCACAATTGTAATCCGTAGTTAAATATCTATATATTTTAATGTAGTTGTTTTATCATTAAAAAGTCTTTGTGTATTGCATTAGTGTTACGCAACTGAATTTAGGTGGGCATATTTTAGCAAAAGCCCAGCTTGTTGAAAATATGAATTCTGTTGCTGAACAATACCGTATATAATCGGACTTACTAAATTGAAATATGAAATTAATGCTTACCTATAGGACTCCGCGCCTATGCGTGAGACATATTCATTCTCCCAACTTTTCAAACAACTTTGCTAACATCACATTAGAAAATATAAACCCATCAGGATCGCTAAAGCGCAATTTATCTTTAACAATTTTCACCCAACCTTGAGCGAAGTACGGTTGTAAACAGCTTTGAATTTTCTCTATTTGATGGTTGCCAAATTTTGCTGCTAAGGAATTTAAACTTACTCCTTCGGCCAACCTTAAACCTAACATTAAAGTTTCTAGCAAAACATCCGCCTGCGGGGTAACTTCACAATCAATTACAGCACCAGCTTTTAACCATTGGTAATATTCCTGAGTTTTCCGGGGACGAGTAAAGCGCTTACCCTGAGTATAACTGGCAGCACCCATGCCAAAACCATAATAAGGGCGATTTTGCCAATAAACTCGATTATGCTGGCATTGATGACCTATTTGGGCATAGTTAGAAATTTCGTAATGTTCGTAACCCGCATTTGTTAGGGTTTTTTGCCCCAATTGATACATTTTCACCGTGGCTTCATCTGTGGGCAAAGGATGATCTCCTGGTTTATAATAACGATTAAAGGCTGTCCCCGGTTCAATGGTAAGATCATAAATAGAAATGTGGGTTGGTGAGGCTGCTATGGCTTGGGTTAGGGAATCTTGCCATTGTTCTAAACACTGGTGCGGTAAGCCGGAAATTAAATCTAAGCTAAATTCGGGAATCTCGACTTGGTGGATTAAGTCTATAGCTGTAATAATATCAATAAGTGTATGCGATCGCCCTGCGGTTTTTAACAATTCTTCTTGGAAAGCTTGTACACCCAAACTGACCCGATTTACTCCTAAGCTGCAATAACCAGCAATAAGTGCTAAATCAAAGGTACCGGGGTCAATTTCCATGGAAATCTCTACCCTAGAGGTCATTCCCAATCGTTTTTCTAAAGTTATTAATATACGTTGTAACTGTTCTATTGATAACAGCGAAGGAGTACCACCACCAAAAAAAATTGTTTCTAAGGGTTGACCATAAACTGGTGCAATTCTGATTTCTTGACATAGAACTTCAACATATTCAGCTATTGTGCCAGAATTTTCCCCTCGTGAGCGATCGCCCACCACAAATACCGGAAAATCACAATAAAAGCACCGTCTCCGACAAAAGGGAATATGCACGTAAGCGGAACTGGGAACTCCCCAACCAATATCTTGTTGACTCATTCTAATCAATAGTGAAGTTAATTGAATCTGGCAGTTAAAAATAGTGAAAATGAGGAGTTTATTGACAACAGAACGGCATAGATTTAATTGTCAGAGTACAGATTAACGTTGGGTAGTTAGGTTTTTAGACAGGTTGATTACCTTTCCTGTTACAAATAGATAGTATAACATCATAAGTCGTTGGGAGATTTATCGCCCAGATAATTTTCATCCCTGGCTTAAAGGACTAGCTAAAAATTTTTGGGCTTTTTAAGTGGCAATTTCGGGCTTTTTGGCATATTCTGTCTATCTACCCAAGCAAGCATACTTTATTTTATCGGATACATACCATTATAGGAACATAACACAACCATGCTGGATGTCATTATTATTCTCTCATTTATCTTGGCAGCGGCGGGGATAGGTTATTTCAGCACTGACCTCCTCCCCCCAGGTACTCTTACTGGAGTTAGTAATTTAGATGCCTTACGCTTAGTTTTAGCTGTATTTGCCGCAATTATTGGTGGTGCAGTGGGGCTGAGTTTCCAAACTACATACCGTCGTCTGGAGTCACAAGTCCGGGAAATGCCCTTAGAAGTGATTTTAACCCGTGCTATTGGCTTAGTAATTGGGTTATTATTAGCTAATCTCATGTTAGCCCCCCTGTTTTTATTACCCATTCCCCCGGATTTTGGCTTTATCAAACCTCTTGTAGCGGTTGTTGGTAGTATTATCCTCTCTGTTACAGGAATGAATTTAGCAGATACTCACGGGCGGGGTTTGTTAAGATTAATTAACCCCAGTACGGTCGAAAGTATGGTAGTGGAAGGAACTCTCAAACCTGCCAATACTAAAGTTTTAGATACTAGCTGTATTATAGATGGGCGCATTGAAACATTACTAGAAACAGGATTTTTAGAAGGGTTAATTCTTGTCCCCCAATTTGTTTTACAAGAATTACAACAAGTAGCCGACGCGAGTAAAGATCAAAAACGGGTCAGAGGTAGAAGAGGATTAGAAATTCTCAACCGCATTCGGGAAACTTACCCGGAACGGATTTTAATTAATCCTGTGGACTATGAAGATACTACCACTGTTGATGCCAAATTAGTCCGTTTTGCTCAAGAAATTAATGGGACTTTACTTACCAATGATTACAATTTGTCAAAAGTTGCCAGTGTGCAAAAAGTCCCAGTTTTGAATGTTCATGATTTAGTAAATGCTGTTCGTCCAACTTATTTACCTGGTGATAATCTTGATTTGAAAATTCTTAAAGAAGGAAAAGAACCAAGTCAAGGAATTGGCTATTTAGATGATGGTACAATGGTAGTCGTGGAAGAAGGTAGCGGTTATGTTGGTGGTGAATTGCGAGTAGTAGTTACTAGTGCCTTACAAACCTCTGCTGGAAGGATGATTTTTGCCAAACCCCAAGCTTCCGCATTAGCGTAAGGAATATGGCACGGAAAATTAGAGTTAAATTATGTAAATCGGTGTGGGAAAACTGCACCGATAAAATGCATTTAATTTTGTTTCGCGCCAAGACAGAAATAATTTAATGGTTAATTCAAGGTTTTTTCTAAATAAAAAACTAGAAATTATAAATATTTTTTAATTACATAATTTTTAAATTTTCCTCCTCGATATTCTAGTTTTTCCTAACTATAGTAAATCTCTATCTATGGTGTTTTAGTAGGTTTAATATTTTTGGCTTTATAAAATGTTTCTAAACTATCACTATCACCCACAAAACGCCAATGCCAAGGTTCATAACTCACACCTTGAAGATTATCTTTAGGAAAGGAAATTTCAAAACTAAATCGGGCAGCATTAGCTTGTAACCATTGATAAGCTTTAGTATTATCAAAATTAGCTTGCAGATTAGTTGCTGGTGCTGTACCATCGCCAATATCTACAGCATAACCTGTATGATGTTCACTATGACTTGGTGGTGCGCTTAGGGCTGCTCTTTCGGATGGGGTTTGATTACGCTGTGCGCCTACACCGAAAAATAACTGCTTTTGCTCTTGTACAGAACGAAAGCCAGAAATTGGGACTAAAATTATACCCGAACTTCTAGCAGCTTGTACCATTGCTTGAAACTTGACAGCAGCAGATTTTCGCATTCTGATTCTACTATCACCTGTAATTGGCGATAATTCTGACTCTGGTGCTTCTGAATATGGGAAATGTCCTAACACCGTATCATCACGATTAATTGCGCTATTGGTAGCTACAGGTGGAGAACTAATTGCTTCAACCACAGAATTAGCCGTTGGCTTAGGTATTGTCAGAGAAAACAAAAAACCACTAGAGACAGCCAGTAGTAAAAATCCAGTAAATCCACTGATAATTATCACCTGTGGTTTTAATTTTATTCTACTTTCTGCATCATTAGTATCACGTAGAGCCTCCGGAATATCATCGTCAGTGAGAGGATATGAATTGTGCGGTTTTTTAGGAAACCCAGCTTTATTCAAGTTTTTGCTCCTATTTGTGTTTAATAGTTAAAAAAAGACAAGAAAGAGGTAAAAGAAAACAGTTTTTTGAAGTTTAATTTTTAATTTTTCTAGGTGTAATCTTGATAAATCTTTTAGAACTATATTTTCCTCAAAAACATAACCGCCCACCTTTGTGGTAAGCGGTTTTGGCGCGAATTCTTTTGTTATTATTTAATAGTTCTTCCTCGTCGGATTTATCATAACAAAACCCCAAGTAATTGTCAACCCCCCCCATCCTCTATTTTCGCGCTTTGATTTATTTGTAAAATCTGTTGGAAATTGCTGATTTTTCCGGCAATATGCAGCATATTAAAAGTTAACGAGGTAAAAGTTTTAATCAGAAAGCCTTCCATAAAAAGTTTTATGGCTCAAAGCTGTTATATTGTGTAAATCTAGCTAATAACTCCTCACGAGATAATTGTAGAAGCAAAGGAGTAAATTCTTCTCTACCCATGGCAATTATCGGGTTGATAATTGTTTGTAGCTGAGAATCAACCTGTCCAAACCGGACTTCCATGATACTTTCAATCATAGCGCGTCGTTCTCTTTCTATACCTTCTTGTCGTCCTTCTTGTCGTCCTTCTTGTCGTCCTTCTTGTCGTCCTTCTTGAAGTCCTTGTTTTTTCAGTTCTTCTAATTGTTGTTGATAGATTTCCGATAGTTTCATAATCAACTCCTGATCATCTTTATCAATATCGTGTTCTTGTCGTTGACGTGCAGACAACACAGCAATTAGGTTATTTACTAATTGTATGATATCGGCAAGAAATGGACTATGATTTGCTAATGCCTCTAACCCCTCAACTGCTTGTCTTTGTACTTTTCCTTTACCTAAAATTCTCAAAAACAGAGTTTCTGGTGTGTTGGGAAGTTGGTGAATTGCAATAATGATGGTTTTTAAGCCTTCTCCCAAAAAATAAATCCCTTTTACCCAATTTTCTTCATCTACAGTTGTATTAAAACTTGCGAGTAGTTCCGCTGACGCAGTAGGAGAAAAAATCCACAGTCGGGGTAATTCAGCTTCATTTATGCGGTTATTATTGCGGTTAGATTGACGCTCTATGTCCGCATGAATATCAAATAATTTACCCATACAACTGCGAATGTCACTTTTAGTCACAGCATTGCGAAATGGTTCAAATATAGCATAATTTGTCACCATCCGTCCCAATATTCCCAGGATGTCTAGGCTTTGTGTTGGTTGGGGTGAAGGAATAAATAAAACGTCAATTTGTCTGACTTCTGCGGTGATATCTTTACTGGTTTCTACCTGACCATAGGGTGTTAATAGTTCAGTTAGATATTGTTTGGCAAATTGATCATGGATAAAGCGAGTCATTTAAGTTGATTTTAAGACAAAAAGATTAATTTAACACTAACTTTGACACTGAGAACAAAAATGACTAGAACGCCCACCTAACTTCAGCCGTTGGATAACATGACCACAAACTTTACAAGGTTCTCCAGTCCGATTATAAACCCACGCTTCACCGCCATAATTACCGTTAACTCCTTTAACACTCAAGAAATTACTAAAAGTCGTACCACCTAGGGCAATACTAGCGGATAAAACTTCAATAATGGCAATTCGCAAAAGTTCAATTTGTGAGATTTGCAACTCTGTACAGGGGGTAGTCGGTAAAATCCGACTTTTAAACAAAGCCTCATCTGCATAAATATTACCTAATCCTGCCACCACCGACTGATCTAATAATCCAGTTTTAATTGGACGACGGGATTTTTTTAATTTATTGGCAAAATACTCCACAGTAAACTCTGGGGAAAAAGGGTCAACTGCCAATTTTGCCAAACCTGTAATAATAGCTTCTACAGGCATATTACCAGGAACATACCAGATTTTTCCAAAGGTACGCTGGTCAACAAAGCGTAATTCTTGCTTTTCTCCAAAAAATAACCTAACTCTGGTGTGTTTGTGTAAAGGTTCATCTTGGTTTAACCAAAGTAATTGACCAGTCATGCGGAGGTGAACCCCTAAATAACTTGGGGAAGGGGTAGAAAGTTCAGCGAGGAGATACTTACCACGACGATGCCAGGTAGCAATGGTATTTCCTTTAATTCTATCAACAAATTCATCAACAGAAAACGGGTAGGAGATGGTGCGTTGTAGCAAGATATCTCCCCCCGTGACTTCTTGACTCAGGGTTAATTGATTTAAACCCCGGCGGACTGTTTCAACTTCAGGCAGTTCAGGCATTCAAGCAAATAATATTTCTAGGGGAAACAATGGTCAAAGAAAGGAAATGTCCGATATCTTCGCATTGACATCTCCCCCCATTATCCCATTAAACAATCCCCTTGAGGCTTGGCTGTTTATTGTGCTGCCGCTTTAGGTTTAGGTGCTTCCACCTCAATTAACTCATCTAGAGCAAAGTTGTTAGTATTGAGATCAGAGTAGTTAACTTTGTCAAAGCGAACAATTGCAGGATATTTGATGCCGCTTTTGTCCACAGAAACCACTGTACCAAGATCCTGAAACCAGTAGGACTCAGGGCGGAGAACACGTACTTTAGAACCACGTTGAACCATGATGGATCTTCCCTTTTGAAGTATGAATTGCCGTTAAAGTAGGGCTGATTGTTCTCACTCTACAACCTGAAGGTGTTTGCTTGTGGTTTTGTTAAGTTATTTGTCAAATTGGTGAGTTTTCATGGGTAATAAGTTGTTAATCTTTTTATCACCCCTTGACAAAGTACCTGTAATAGATTATCCTCATTCCCAAATACTCCTTGAAAAATATCTTATGTCTTGGTTAATACAAAAACACTGCCTTCATTGCCCCTGGCAATACGCAAATTATCGTCTATATAGGTAATATCTAACCAACCTTGTTGTTGTTCACTTTGAATGGGAAAATCAAAAGCTAATTTATTTTGAAAATCACCAGATTCAATTTGTTGGATGAAGTTTCCCGGTGTTGTATAACCAATTAGGCGTTGTAAACCAATGATAGAACGTTGGAATTTTACTTGCACACGCCGTTCTGATACTGGTTCAAATTTAGCAACAACGCTGACTAATCCCTCCAAGGAAGGAATCCCATAGATCTCAGCTATGTTATAAACACTATTGCTCCTTACCCGAATACATTGGTAAATTTGACCAAGTTTACAAAAGGGTAAACGATCTATCTTGAGTAAGGCTTTGCTTGTTGTATATAGCAGTCGCCAGTTGCCTTCTAGTAAATTAGTAGCTGCTAATGGTCGTGGTGTAGGATTAAAGTCTTCTAAGTTAGCGATCGCTGCTAAAATGGCTTGTTGTTGTTGTTGATTTGCTAATAAACCACGATTGGTGCCGACAATTATCTCTATAAGAGTTGATTTACCTATCATTTGTTTATGCCTTTTGGAGTTTGTATGATCAAACAGGAGTAATAAAATATTAATGTTCTTTGTCTATAGCCATACAAATGATTAATAATGCCTTGTTGAATACCGTTTCCCAATTAAATGAAAATTTTCTTTGATTCGGATAAAGCGATTAGCGAGTTGAATGAAGAAATAAATTAACTCGTATCAAATGATAGACTCTTAATGTCTAGTTATATAAACCTCTCTGTGTGATTGTTGATATGTTAGATTCTCCCCTCCGTGAAGCCCCCCGAAACCAGCGAGCAGCGGTTATTCCCTTAAAACAAGAGTCATCGATGTTGGATTGGTTGCGGCTGAGTGGCAGACTGATAGCCCGTGATGCCCACGAAACCGACTCGCGGGAAGATGTAGAAGTAATATCGGATTTTCTGGGTGTAGATGACGGAATTGGTGATATTGATTATGATGACGATGATGATGTAACTATTGGAGAGGACTAGTTGAGAATATACCGGAAGCTAACACAAGCTAGTATAAATAAAACAACTAGCTAAAGTTACTAGAAAGCCCCTAAGGTAAGCTTTTTAACTTTTGACTTCTTTCCTTAGGTTACTAAAGGATAAAATGGTATTGTATTATTTAGGTTTTTTAAGTGTGGAGTGAAGGGACTTTTTTTTGTGGACGCTAAATTATCTCCTAATCAAAGTTTGAATTTTTCTGGAACTGCGTTAGCTTTATTACTGGCCTTGTTTCTCGTGACGACAGCCTTGATTTTCGATGGTATGGGGGATAGAACCCCCTGGGATACTACTTCCCTCACCCTACCGCTGATATTGTGTGCTGTGGGTGCGACGATTTTGGGACGGTGGGTAATTCCGTTATTACAAGCTCTGAAAACCGGGCAAATCATCCGGGAGGATGGACCCCAGGCACATTTAAGAAAGGCTGGAACACCGACTATGGGGGGTATATTTTTCATCCCTGTAGCTGTGGTAATTGCTTGTATATTATCCAATTTTTCTGAGAATGTGCTGGCGGTTTCTGCTTTAACACTCAGCTATGGATTAATTGGCTGGTTGGACGACTGGCAAATTTTGCGTCGGAAGTCTAATAAAGGAATTTCTCCGAAAACAAAGTTAGTTTTACAAGTTATTTTTGGGGCATTATTTTGTGGGTGGTTGATGTTTAAAGGTGATTTTAGTATTACTAATATCCATTTACCGGGCTTAGGTTTATCCTTGCCTCTGGGACTGTTGTTCTGGCCTGTAGCGGGTTTTGTGCTAGTGGCAGAGAGTAATGCTACTAATTTAACAGATGGTATTGATGGTTTAGCGGCGGGAACGGTAGCGATTGCTATTTTCGCATTAGGTGTGATTATTGCACCAACTGCTCCAGACTTAATGGTTTTCTGTGCTGCTGTCAGTGGTAGTTGCTTAGGATTTTTAGCCTATAACCGCAACCCAGCGAGTGTTTTTATGGGTGATACGGGTTCTCTAGCTCTGGGTGGTGCTTTAGCTGCTGTGGCGCTGATAACAAATACTTTAGTAGTTCTGTTTATTCTGAGTGGAATTTTCTTTGTAGAAACCCTCTCTGTTATGGCTCAAGTCAGCTATTATAAAGCTACAAAAGGACCAGATGGTAAGGGTAAGCGATTGTTTAAAATGGCTCCTTTACATCATCATTTAGAATTAACTGGTTGGTCGGAATTGCAAGTAGTGGCTGTATTTTATATTATCGCTGCTTTGCTGGCTTCTGTTTGTATTATGGGCATAAAATAATCAGGTTTAATTATCAGATTTTTCACAAATATAAAAAAATTGATAACCTCCGGATTTGGAGGTTATTTTTTTGGGGACGGAGCAGAAAAATTCAAATACCAGCAAACGCAAGACTGCTGAAAGTATGAAGCAACTAGGTCAAAAAATACGTCAAGAATCTCAACTTGCGGGGATATAGAAACCCTATTTTTAAGGAGGTAAAATGGGGTAGTTGTAGTTCATTACATAAATTACTGGTAAAGACTGACAATGAAATTCTTAAAATATTTTACTTTGAATATGATTATGGTGGCTTTAGTAATTACTCTCACAAATTGCACCACCCATATCTCAC
>Ga0207418_100129_pt1 | contig 18846 bp, 16 predicted proteins | sample LakMenEpi05Aug08_FD_150669 | JGI IMG/M metagenome (GOLD analysis project Ga0207418, IMG submission 150669) | Freshwater microbial communities from Lake Mendota, WI - 05AUG2008 deep hole epilimnion (SPAdes) | ecosystem: Environmental > Aquatic > Freshwater > Lake > Epilimnion/Euphotic zone ...
ATGTATTTGACTTAGAGACAGATTTGCTCCATATTATCAAAATCTATATTAAATACCTGAAAAGTATTTCAAATTAAATTTTAACTGGTCTAGTCCCTACCATTTAATTCAGATTCAGAGGGCAGTAAGGTCACAGCCTCAAGTTTAAAATTAGACTCTGTTGCACTCAAAATCTATCCGCTGGACACAACTTTGCCACCTATAGATGATACCACAAATTCAGTTCAAATTCAATATACCAAAACCCCAACCTCCAGTTTAAAATTAGACCCATCAGATATTACCAACAAATCTGGTGGAACAACTACCTGGTGTGACGCTTTATCTGGGGGAAGTTGTCCAGCTAATTTGTCCGAGGTTACTGCCTTAAGGTTTAAAATCCCTGACATGCCTAAAGCGGGAGATGAAGGTAGCTCAAGGCAGGTGGTGTTGAATATGTCCAACAACGCAAACGCTCAATACGGAGATATTTATAAAAACAAATTTCAGCTCTTAGCTACAACCATAAATCCAACCACAACCAACAACCTAATTTCAAATATTGTTGCCATAAGTATAGCAGATTCAACTCTTCCAGAGATACCAGTTATAAACACTATAGATGCAAAACTTGCAACCACCAACCCTATTACAACAGACAACACTCCAGAGATTAAGGGTACCTCTGAATCTGGAACAACTCTCAAAGTCTCAACTAACAACTTAACCTTATGTGACAACACCACAACACCAGCAACAGGAAATATAGTCTATACAAACGAAGGTAAAAATTGGTCATGTATACCGTCAGTTTTATCGGATGGTAATTATCAAATTACAGCTTTAACAAAAGACAATGTTAACTTGGCTAGCACTTCTGCACCAGCAACATTTACAGTTGATACTACCGCTCCAACAAAGCCTACGATAGCTACACCTCAAGTCGATCAGATTGTAACTACAAGTAGTTTTGTGGCAACAGGAGGTTTTGTTGCAGGAGGTTCTGATCTTGATATTGTCTCAGTAACTATTAGAGATAAAGTTAGCACTCAGACTTTGTGTACCAATACAACCACAGTTAATACAATAAGTCTTTGGACAAATTGCAACCTCACAAATCTTACAAATGGAAACTATCAAATAGAAGCTGTCGCTACTGACAACGCTGGACTTACTACGATTTCTGATCCGGTAAATTTTGTAGTAAATATCCCAACAGACATTACAATTGACGAACTGGATTCACTAAATATCAATTGTACCACCAAAGAAGTTAATTCTACAACTAGCTGTAACTTTTTAATCCCTGAAAACAAGTTATTACCTACTAATTTTAAACTTGGTATTTCTGATGGTGTTATATCTTTACCTTGTGTAAAGGAGTCTGACCCAGGTTCCAGGTTGGTTAACTGTACAAATGTTGCTACTGGATCTGTAGCTGGAAATCAGATAATTTATGCTCAAATCGGGGAAGGCACCAAAACCCCAACTAAAGATAGAGTAGAAATCACCCCACCTCCATCTGTGGACATTACACCTGGTAATTACAACGATGTTATACTGGTTTCAAACTGTACTCAAAATCAAACCATAAACATCCCTCAAACTTATAACTGTGAGTTTGCTCTAAAAAATACCAGCACTTTACCAACCTATCCAACAACTTACAACATACCTTCTCAGACTCAAATAAAAGCCTGGACAAGTACCCAGACAGGCAATCTCGAACCACTATCAGCTTCAGATTCGGTCTGTAACTTAAACCAAACCAAAACGGCACTCATTTGTAACGGAATCAAAACTACAAACGCCACAGCTGGATTAAAAAATATCCTGATTACAATTTCTACAGGAAATGTTAGTATAGATTTGGCACAAACCCCGCAAGATAAAGGAGACGTTACCTTGGCAGCTAGCCCTTTGGAAGAAACCATTTTGATCCCTCAATCATCAATTACTCACACTCTAGATCCAGTAGGTGGACTAAAAATTTATGCTACAACTGATTATACCCTCAACCTAAACGAACCTAGATTGGTTGAAAATTCTAAAACTTCTGTTTGTACTTACAAAATCAAAGAAGTTGCTGCCGTAAACGACGATGAGATTAAAGGTTATAGCAAGCTTACATCTACCATTTTGTCTCCAATTGCCGATGGTTTAGGTCAGTACGATACTACAGATCAGGTCTTCAAAATAAACTACAACCAAACCTCTGGAGCTGGTATCAAAATCCTTGCAACCAACCAAAAATTCACAGATTACAATGTCCAAATCAGGTGTACCAGAAGCGACGGACAACAGTTTGCCACAGATCAAAAGATAAACTACAAACTAGGTGCATATAGCATAGTAACCTTCCAAGCAGCTCAGGTGGTCGATTAAAACCCTCATAATAAAACAAAAACTTGCCTGTGCTAAAGTTTTACAAACTACTTAAAACTAGCTACTTCAAATACAAATCTTCCACTCTTATGTCATTTAGTTTTTCCAAACCTTCTACTTGGTAATTTTGGGCGTATTTGATTAGGATTTCTAGATCTTTTGGGTTGATTTCGGTGCCGATTTGATAAGCCGAAAGTTGTGAGTCGGGATTGATGTCGTTTTTTTGCATGATTTCTCGTAGCTCTCCTATTGCCTTCAAATCAGAATCGGTATTTTGGCGAATAAATTCCAAGCTTTTGGTTAGGTTTTCCCTGAATTTGGTTAAGTTTTCGCTACTAATTTCTTTTTGATTTACCACCAAACCAGCTAGGGGAAGGCTGTCAAAATTGGCACCTTTTACAAAAGTTTCTTTGGCGTTTAAGTGTTTATTTCCAGTCCGTTGCTCCAAATCTGTGGCGTACGGTTCGATTGTCAAAAGTCCATCAATTTTATCTGAACTATAGGCTTGGTTTAGGCTGTTTGGGTCGTTGCTAGAAATGTATTCAACCGAGCTGGTACGAACACTTTTGGTAAAAAGTACAAAATCCAAACCTTGTTTGATGATCAAATTATTTGGATAATAGCCAATTTTGGAGTCATTTAGGCTACTCAAATCCTCAACTGTCCCGCGTTTACTCACAAAAAATAGGTTAGGGTGGGTGGGTTTTTCAATTACCTGAGAGACAAGTTTGAGATCGTTAGTTTTGGCAATTCCGCTGACCACATTTGGCATGTCGCTATAGCCTCCAAGGTAGCTTTTATTAGCCAGCAGGGTGTCCATTACTTGCAGACCAGACCCGACAAACTCAAGTTCAATATTAAAATCTCGGTTAAATTTTTCTTGATAAACGATCAGGGGTAAATTGGCCGTGGCTTTGTAGGTGAGAACCTTAAAATCTGAATTTTCAAATGGGCTGTAGTTATATAAATTAAAGCTTAAACTAAAAATAATACTTGCCAAAATCACAACTCCGCTGACAACTTTAAGCCTATCCCACTTAAACCTAGCAAAAAAATTGACCAAGAAAAACTCACTCAAAAATGCCAAAATCAGTATCAAAACCAGATAAGCATACAAAAAATCGGTGTTATAGATTTGTTGAAACTGAATAATCCTAACCCCCAAACCAGCTTCGCCGCCCAAAATAATCTCACTAATAATGGCGATGCTAAAAGCCCAAATCACCAACCCAGGAATGGCTCTGTAATACAAAAAAGTACTGATTGGAAAGACAAAATTTTTGAATCTTTGGATAGGATTTATCCGCCAAGATTTTTGTAAAATAGAGTATTTTTGCTCGTCTTTTTGGATTATGGCTAACAGGTGATTTAGTTGCAAGACCAAAACGGTGAAAAAAATTACGGCAATTTTGGTTTGTTCGTTGATTCCAAAGAGTAAAATGGCAATTGGAATCAAAACTGGAGCAGGAATATATTTTATCAACGAGTGAATTCGGGAAAGCAAAAACAGACCTTTTGGAAAAGCTAAGCCCACCAAAATAAGCAAATACGAACTCAAAAAAGCAAGTCCAAACCCGACCACAATTCGGTTGAAACTAAAGGCAAAATCGATACCAAAAACCTGCCAAAAACCTGATTTGAAAAAGCTTGAGAAGATTCCACTTGGGCTTGAGATAAAGTTTGTGTTGATCAAATTCAGTCCTGCCAAAACCTGCCAAAAGAGGATTATCAAAACCCAAATCAGAGAGTTGTAAAAAATGTTTTTGCTTAGATTCCAGAGGTTTTTTAGGTCGGTCATATTCGTGATTTTAGGCTTAAAATAGCTTGGTCATCTTTGCTAAAATCCAAAACCTCACCTGGTAACATTTCCAAAATTTCAGAATCATGAGAAATAGCGATAATTCTAAATCCAAGCTTTTGTTGTTCACCTAATAACCACTCAATAAGCTCTTTAACTACAGCTTTATCTAGGGCTGAAAAGACTTCATCTAGTAGCAAAAATTTTGGTTTTCGTAGAATTTCTCTAAACAAAATCAGCCTTTGAAGTTGTCCGCCACTTAGATTGATACTGGCTAGTTCATCTACTTTGGCAAAGTTTGTAGGTTTAGTTTTCCCCATCAAAAGCTTTTCCAACCAGCTCCACTGATCTTTAACTTCAGGTAGGTCGTAAATATCTTTTTCGTTTTTAAGGCCGGCAGCAAGGCTCAAGTTTTTGGCGATTCCATACCACCAAAGCCAGTTTTGGCGATAGTTTTGATTTACAAAAGAAAAATTGATTTTTCGTATCAACAGTTCATCAATAATCAAGTTCATGACTGTGGATTTGCCGACTCCATTTTCACCCCAAAAATGGGTGATTTTAGATTTTAACTCCAAGTTTAAATCACTAATTTTTAGCGAGGGTAGGAGGTCTAAATTATAGGGTCCAAATTTTATAGGTTTGAGTTTTTGCATGAAAACTAGCTAACTTTTTTGCCATCAAAATCTACCACAAGAGCAGAGTTTTTGGTGTTTGAGATTTTTAAACTGTCACTCATCATAGTCATGTCAGCATTCAAAACAGTTGGTTTTTGTGGGGTGATTTCTGGGATCACCAAGCCAAGTTTGCCTAAAGATTCAACCAAAGTAGCTTTGCTGGTGGCATCAATACTAGTGTTGGCAACCTTAAAATCCAAGCTCAAATTGGTGGCGTTTAGGTTAAAACTTTTATCGTCAGTGCTGGCAGTTAGATTGCCATCGATAGTTACATAAACTTTTGGGAAAACTCCATTTACTTTCAGGCTTTCTAGCCCAAGTAGTGACAAATCCAAATCACTAGCTGTGAATTTGAAAGTATTGTTTTGGGTAATTTCCATGCTACTATTTGGAAAAACTAAGGCAGTTGTGAGTAAGCTAGAATTTTTGCCTGTAAATTTGCCCACAAACTCTCCGTCCGAAAGCAACTTGCTAGCTAATTGAGTATTTTGAGATTGACTAGATTCTTGGGCGGAACTAGAACTGGAACTAGAGGCTGATTCTTTTGAGTCCGATCTATTATTTAATGCATAAAAACTTACTCCTAGAATAGCAAATATTATGACTACGCTTGCTACGATATATATAGTTTTTTTGCTTGGGTTGGAGTTGGTTTGTGATTGCATAACAAACTTTTAAGTCTGCTATTTTTTGAAAAGTCAAGCAAAGTGTCTGAAAGTTGTAAGTTTATCTTTGATTAAACTCATCTTCAGATCTATAGAGCTTGTTAGTTTCGCGGGGGTCGATTTCTTGGACTTTTGGGCATTTCCCACCACAAAGCTCATTTTCGTTTGGTTGCTTGGAACTTTGATTTTGCTCTGACTCATTTTTGTTAAACTGATTATCAAACGGGTGTGATAATTGTTCAGCAATAGCCGCTCTTTCTTCTTGGGTAATTTTAATATTTTCCAGCTCTTGATTTTGATTATAATCAGCAAAGTTAAAAGCCTGCCATTGGTTTTTAGACTCTTTTTGCTTTAACCATTCGATTTTATCCATAGCCACAAGTAATCTATTTGTTTCGTCAGAATTTTTGTCTGGTTTATTTTTGAGCTGATAATATACATCATCAAGGGCTAAACTATCTGAGCTAAGTTCTTGAGGTCGAGTGCTGGCAGCTTCTTTGGTTTTGTTGAATTCATACATCGTACGGTCAAAATTTACCAAGTTTATACCCACAAAAGTCACACAAAGTAAGCCTAAAACAGCTTTGAGATACCAACTATCTTTGCGAGTAGAAATGTTGTAAGTGGTTACAAAAATCACCAAAATAGCCAAAATTCCAGCAGCAAAACCGTACAACCTTTGTGGCCCAAGTCCAAATTCTACCACATAATCGTAGTCACTTTTAAGAGCGTTTAAACTAAGGAAAAACCCTTCAAATAGCAAAAAATAACCTACAATTCTGTGACCAACTTTTTTGGAAGTGTCGGCAAAAACTAGCGAAAGTACAATCAAAGTTACAATTAGAAGTTGTAAAAATATTTCCCTAACTTTGTCTTGGTGGCTGATTCCCAAACCCTGCAAAGCTCCAGTTGTGGCTAAATAAAGCTGAATTTGAGTCAAGAAAAACACCAAAATCAAAAACCCTGTAGCAATTTTTGGCCAAACAAAAGCGACATGTTTGTTGATAAAACCCAAAGTTGTTTTGTAGCTATTATAGACATTTTTATGAAGATTTTCTTGTAGCTCGTTATCACCAAGATAAGACACAGTTTTCTTGATAATATAGGCAAAAACCAAAGCTGCGTAAAATCTAAGATTAAACAAAACATCCAAAAATACAAATTTAAGGATATTCAAAAACGATAAAAATTCAAAAATCTTGGTAAAAATTTCGGCAAAAAAGACATTACTACTAGCCAAAATTAAAGACACGACCACAAAAACTGTAAAAGTTATAAAACTCGTCAGGATCAATTTTATCCACTCGATTTCGCGTTTTAGTTGGTTTTCTTGTTTAGCTTTCTTGTCCCAAAGTCGTAAATTGTTGTCTTTAGCGAAGCAAATAAATACCAAATTCATAATTGGATAGCTAAAACTCTGAAACAAAGACATTTTGTATCCACTACTGATAAGGGCTGAAAGCGAATATGTGAGAAAAACTATATTAAAAAAAGTGAGTAAAGGGTTTGAGTAAAACACCAAAAAGAAGCTGAAAAAAACCGAAACTACAAACCAAAAATATGATTCTAAAGACTTTTTAGACTTTGATACAAAAAATAATATTGAAAGCAAAATTCCCAAAATTGATAGCCCGGCAAACGGAAAATAGTCAGCTTTTAGAAGCCCGTAAAAAACCACCAGACCAAAAAATATATAAATATAATTGACTATAAATGTAGGTATTTTCATAAAACTGGATTTAAATTTGTTAAATAAGACAGTACTTATACAGATTTAGACTTAGCTGTCAAAAAACCACTACTACATTTCAGCCTCAAGTAATTTTGATAAAAAGATTGCAAAGAGTGGCTTAAATATCTTAATTATTTTCGAGAGCGTGTTTTTAAATCAAAGACTTTTCTTTATAAAATTTCATATCCGAAATGTGGGTCATCTCGTCCATCTTTATAGACTCAAAAATATCGTAAAGGCTAACTTTATCTGATTTAGCTGGAGCTTTTGTCATGCGGGCGTTATTTGAGTAGTAGTACTCCAGAGCGATTCCAGTCGCCTCTATTTTTTTTAATTCTTCACCTTTCATTTTTAAAAAAGTACTGTAACTATGGGCGGCGTGACCTTCAATCAATTCCATCAAATAATACCCAGAAGCAGGAGAAACAAAATATAAAAAAGCTGCTATCCAATAGTAAAAAACGCCCAAAAACTTAGCTGCAAAACGATCATACCAATTTTTTCCTCCACCCAAATCTTCAGCAATTAGCAAGTGATACTGTTCGTTCATGGTTTCTTTGTAATGCAAATCCATCTGTTCAAGTTTAGGATGCCAACCCAAAGTTTGGGAAATATGTAGTACCGAAAGATAGCTAAAATAAGGGATTCGAGCAATTACCTCTAATGTAAAAAACCTCCGATAAGAATAATCATAAACAAAATCCAACAACTTGACGGTAAAAGATACAAAAATGTTTAGTATAGGTTTTAGGATTGAAGCAATAAGTTTTGCCATAAAGTTTATTAAAAATAAATATTAGGTTCAGGTCAATAACAGCTTTTCAATTTTTATGATAAGATAAAATTTTAAAGTATCAAGCAGACTCTAAGTTATTTGTGAAACAGTTAAAGAGTATTTAATCAAACTTTCAAACTCGTTTGACATCAGTAAAAGGGTGGTTTATATTAGCATAAATATGCTTCAATTTCTTAAAAAATTTATCATCAAAAATCATTTAGCATTGGTCATCTGCTTTTTTGCTATAGCTGGATTTGTAGCTGCTTTTACTCTGACAATAGACAAAATAAATATCTTAAAAAATCCAGATCAAACCCTTTCTTGTAATATAAATGTACTTTTAAATTGTGGAGTTGTGATGAAAAGTGAGTACGCCGAAGCATTTGGGATTCCGCTTTCGTTGCTTGGGGTGGCAGGCTATCCGTCAGCTCTTTTAACTGGACTTGTACTCATAGAAAAAAGAAAGATTAGTCCACTTTTGACCTGGTTAACCACTATTCCACCATTTTTAGCATTTGCTTTGTCCTCGTGGTTTATGTATGTTTCGGCGTATTTAATAGGAGTTTTTTGTCCTTGGTGCTTGCTTTCGGCACTTAGCTCGACTTGTATCTTTTTTGCTATGCTTTTGATTCATTTTCAAGAAAACAACTTTGGTTTGCCTGAAGGTTTAGCATCTTATTTTCAGAGAAAAGTTAGAGGAGGTTGGCATATTCCAGTTATTACTTTATTTTTCTTGATTGTAATCTTTGCAGTCTCTTATCCTTTTTGGATTTATAGCATCTAAAGGTAGAGCATTGCCAGGGTGAACAAATTTAAACACATATTTGCACATTCAAGGTGGTAGAAAGTAACCAATTCTAGTATACCAACTAGCAATTCTTAAACATGGAATTGAGGCTAATTTAGAAGCACTAGCCTTGTATGCTAATCGTAAATTATCAATTCTAACCTTGATTTGCTGGAGAAAACAAGCTATTTTACAAATATCAAATAAACAACTTTGAATTTGGGTATGAAAAACAATGTGCAATCTGCAGAAACTAGACTACGATGATTTAAACCAAGCTATCTTTGAAGTTTTTCAATTAAACTCAGACTCAGCTATTCATTTAGACGGTAAAGCCATTAGAGGCACTATTAAACAAAGCCAATCTACAAAGCAAACTTTTACCAGTATAGTCACAGCCTACAGTGAGGGGAAGAGTATCAAATCCAAAGCTTTTATCAATGGATCAGGAAAGGGTGAAGTCAATACTGTTCAAGAGTTAATTAAAGCCTTGAATCTTGAAAATATGGTCTTAACTATGGATGCCCTTCATTGTCAAAACTGAGAAGTGGGTTCGGGTTTCCCGAACAGAGTTTCGCCACGACAAAAACTCTAGAAATAGTCATTAATAGTAAGAATAATTACTTTATCCAAGTAAAAAGAAATCAAAGACTACTTTATGAAAAAATCCAGAGTAAATTTAATACAGAAATCACCCTACAACACAACTCAAAAGAAATTGCAGTTAAGCATGAAATCAACAAAGGTAGAGAAGAATTAAGAGTTTGCTACAAAATTCAAATTCAAGATCCTCAAATCCAATACCCTGACTGGAAAGGTTTAAAAACAGTCATTGTAATTCAGACTATAGTAAAGCAAACAACTAGAAGCAAACTAACAGGTGAAGTAAGTTTCAGAGAAACCCTAAATCAAAATTACTTCATTTCAAGTCAGCCAGAGTCGGCTAAATACTACCTAGATCTAAAAAGAAAGCATTGGTCTATTGAAGCTTTCCACTACATTAAAGACATTACCTATCAAGAAGACAGTAGTAAAATTACCAAAGGTAACTCACCAAGTAACAATGCTTTTTTTAGAAGTTTAGCAGTAATTCTGTACAAAAGTATTGGATCTACGAACCAAGCCCAAAGCATTAGATTATTTGGGAATAAAATCAGCAGATTGTTTAAAGTGATACAGAGTTTTTAAGGAATGTGACAGCCGTGCCTATCTAGGGGTCGACCTGAAAGGTCGGGGGTATTTGCTTTGTAAGTTTAGTATGGAATAGATATAACTAACCAACCCGCTTCCAAAAAACTTGCCCATCTGTGTCTATATTTCGCGTTAATTTTTGGTTTGTGATATTTGCAAAAACCACCATATCCACAGTATAAATCAGATTTGATTCAACGATATCAATATTTATATTTTTACATTCTCAAAAAATTCAAACTTTCCTGTCTCTGGGTTAAAGATTTCATCATAATTAGTATTTAGAGTTTCATTTTTTATCAGCTTTATTAGGTTCGTCATCTATCTGAATCAATATTGTATATTTTCCTTTATCTTTACCTTCTTGGACTTGTGTGACTACTGTTTTTACTTTAAAGGGAAGATTATTTAACTGTGTTTTGTTAATATACTCTCGAATAAGTACCGCCACAACATCTGCGGTTTCTTTGTAGGCAAAATTAGAGAGAAAATTATAAGAGTTATTACCTCTAATGAATTGTCTACACGCTAAATATAAATCCGTGATTGACTGTTTATCTGCATTAATTAGCTCCGTTATTTTAGTATCAACATTATCACTGGTTAAGGGTGTTCCTTCTTCGTAAAGCAATATTTTTGCCATAACTGTCAGAGTGTTAATAACAGAATCCTGTGCCCATGTATGTTCCTGTGTCACAAATGAGTTTACACTAGATTCTGCAATACCCAAAGCATCTTCTTTTGTAAAACCATTTGTTTGTAACCCTAATAACATAAAATCTTTCAAAGCAGCTTCCCTTACTTCGTTATTGAGGGAAGGCATTAAACCGTTTGATTCAAGAGTTAGAGATATATTACCCCATTCACCAAACATGTCTGTTTTTTTACCAGAAGATAAATTTTCTTTTAAATCACTAGATATCTTGCTAATAGGATAATTTGCAACCTGTTTTCGAATGTTTTCAGGCAAGTCAGAGATTTTTTGTTCCTCAGTTCTTGAAAAACTCTCATGATTTAAAACTATTATATGATAGATTGTATCTCCATCAACCACTCTGAAGTTAATAGCTTCTGAGTTCTTTCTTGTTGAGTTTATTTCATAACGAGATGCACTAAAAATCAGGATATTGGTATTTTTAGGTATTAGAGGTGAATATTTAGATCCAAAAGATGATTTAAGATTTTCAATCATGTTCTTAGGTCGTGGATCATTTTCACCAAAACGAACTTCCACACCGGGTATAATAGTTTCTGACTTTGATTCTGGTAACTCTTCAATGGACTTAATACTACTTTGATTATTTTTTATTGTTTCTAGTACCGATAACCCTAAACTAGGATTATTTGATTGATCGTAACTTGTTATCGCATTATTATTGCTTAGATCTTTCGGAGTTTTAGCCATAGTAGGCAATTGTTGAGTGATCATCCATAACGAGGTTGCAATTGCAATTGTAAGTGTAGGTTTTGATTTGATATCCTTAAATGTTGGTAAGTTCATATATGTTTTGGTATTAAGATTAAAGAGATGGTGGTTGTTTGAAATGTTGAGGTAGTGGAAATTTATGTTTGGCTTTTTTAAGGTTTTGTAGCCTTATATCTTTTACAATATTAAAAGATTAAACATGCTAATTAAAACACACTTTTTCTCTTTACACAACTGTTTTTTTACCCAACAAAAAACCGCCCAATAAATGAGCGGGTGAAAGTATGTCTTACTTTGATTTATTCCTGACGATTTTCGTTTGCCACGCTAGCATTTCTGCTACGACGAAGCCCTCCTTTATGTCCTGCCACTCTTGTAAACTCATGAGCACCGTGTAAATGTGCAATTCTACCACCCTTAGACCTATCGGCTGTAGTTAGGTTGCGGCCGTTGTTGCGTCTACCATCTACTTATAGAACCCATTTGAAAATTAATCTGAATCAACACAGACTTAAATAGTTTTGCTCCTTCCAAGGGAAATGTCCGCAGGACAAAGGGTTTTGTGGAAATTCAAGGCTTAACCAAACCCACAGTCCCGTTGGGACAGCTCCCTTATCAGGGAGCAACTAGCAACTTTTGGCTTAAATTGGGCAAAATAAATTGAATGGGTTCTATATAATAAAAGGCTTTAATTTACAAACCTAAAAAAAACTTTCTTTTTGTTCAAATGGACATTCTAAATCAAATTATAGTTTCAAAAAAAGCCGAGGTAGAAATTGCTAAACAAAAAATACCCTTAGAAATACTACAACAAAAAATTAATTCAAAAATCTATAAAAGCTCTTATTTATCGAAAAAAAATACCCTTCAACTCATAGCTGAGGTAAAAAGAAAAAGCCCTAGTAAAGGTATTATACGAAGTCAATTTGATCCACTTAAGATTGCTAATGAATTTGTAGAATCTGGAGCTAACGCCATTTCTGTGCTTACCGACGAGCCATTTTTTGGGGGAAGTTCAAGTTTTAGTGTAAAAATAATAGAAAATCAAAATATTTCTCTCCCAATCCAAAACAACCAACCAGATTATCAACTAATGGAAACACTTATCTCTGCAATTCAAAAATTGGTGATTAAAGATGTGGTTTTGTATGCCGATAGGAAGATTGAGGCGACGAAAAGCCTGGTGGGTAGGTAGTAATTAAAATTGTAAATAAATTAAGTTTGAGTATAACAAGTTAACTACAGAATCTATATGACAGAAAAAAATAAAAATTTTGAACAATGGTTAAAACTTTTTGATGAAAACTTTGTTAAAAATAGTTTATACAATGTTAGCTTGTTTTCTTTAATATTTGAGCAAGCAAAATCTTATTTAATCACACAGTTAAGAAGCTTTTATTCTTTAGCTGATGATAATCTTCTTGAAACTTTTAAAGAAAATAAATACGGAGAATATGAAATAATACAAACTGATAATTATAAAAATAATATTTTGAGTTTAGATAAGAGCGAATTGAAAGCCTGCCTACTTTGGTATAAAAACAATGAAATAATTAATCAGCAAGATTTTGATAAATTTCAAGAAATAATTAATTACAGAAATTTTGTAGTTCACGAAACAATCAGAGTTTTAAAAGATAAAGATTTTGATAAGAGCGTGTTGCTAGATTTAAAAAATATTTTTATTAAAATTGAAAAATTTTGGATTCAAATTGATATTGAAACTGATATTGAACTACTTGAAAGTTTACAAAGGGAAGGAGTGGCAATTGATAAAGCAATAGATGATTCATACTCCTTATTAAGGTTTTATTTTGAATATCTCGAACAATTATTAACCGAAAAATAATTAATGCTCAGTTAATCAATTTTACAAAGGTTTGCTTGAGGCTTATAAAGAACATAGCAAGTAATTTATAACATTTTTGTAGTTCCAGATTTATACTGAAAAAATGATTACAAAAATTATAGTAAGGCAAAAAAGCATTTTCCAACGAAGCATATTTTTCTTTTTGAGACTGAATCGATTTCATACAAACTACCTGATTAATTAAACTATAACTCAAATTTTCCACGCTACAAAGCGGGTATCAAACCCAAGCTAATCTTTCCTAATCCTATAATAATACTCGTTCTTTTTGCCGATTTTACAGTCAATAATAAGATAATTTCTACCCAAAAACTGCATAAAAGGCTGGTCTTTAAGTAATTTTTCGGGCCATTCCACAAAACAAATATTAGTAGCGTCTATCAAATCCTCCTCGATCCAACTTTTGTCTTCTTCTTTGACTTTGGTTAGTCGGTGCAAATCAAAGTGAGCTACTTTTTCGTAGTCAGCTTTTTTGGCGGCAGAGTTTTTCTTTAGGCTGTATTTTTGCAAAAGGCTGAAAGTCGGTGAAGTCACCTCATCGCTCACCCCAAGTCTATTACAAATCATCTTGGTAAGTGTGGTTTTGCCTGTTCCCATTTCTCCTCTCAAAAAGATCAAAGAGTATTCTTTGGCAATGATGTTGTTGGTGACAATTTCTACTAGTTTGTCTGTCAGAATCTTCTTTGCCCAAGGGATTTCTAGGCTGTCATTGGCGTCGTCTTTGCCTGGTTGGGCGTTGAAACTTTGAGGATGCACACCTTCTAGGAAGTCAACTAGTTTGAAGCTTTGATTGTGAGTTCGGATTTTGTTTAAGGCAACCTCTTCGATTTGTCGCACCCTTTCTCGAGTAACATGAAACACCTCTCCAATTTCTTCGAGGGTATGGGCAATTCCGGTGCCATCTAGTCCAAACCTAAGTAAAATTACCTTTTTTTCTCTAGGTTCAAGTACATCATCAACTATATTCATTACATGAGCTCTCAGCATTCGACTAGAAGCTGCGTCGATAGGTTGGGCACTGGTTTCATCTTCGATCATTTCTACCATCTGAGTGTCACTGTCTTCGCTATAACCAACCATTGTATCAATAGAAACCGTGTCTTGGGAAATTCTTTTGAAATAATAAATTGTGTCCATATCGACATCCAATTTTTCAGAAAGTTCATCGTCGGTAGGTTCTCTTCCAAGCTCATCAATCATCGCTCTTTTTTCTCTTCTAAAACGGTTCAGTTTTTCTTCCACGTGTACAGGTAGGCGCACGGGACGACTTTGATCAGCCAAAGCCCTACGAATACTTTGTTCTATCCAATAACTAGCATAAGTCGAAAACTTGTAGCCTCTTCTCCAGTCAAATTTTTCTACAGCTCTTAAAAGTCCAATATTTCCTTCCTGAATCAAATCCAAAAAGGCTAAATTTCTGCCCATATATTTTTTGGCAGCGTGTACTACCAGACGCAAATTGGCATTATTAAGCTCTCTTTTGGCAGCCTGGTCTCCTTGCTCGATTCTTTTGGCAAGCTCAACTTCCATATCTTTATTCAAAAGCGGATAGCGAGAAATATCACGAATATAATTTTGGACTGCGTCGTCATTTAATTCCTGACCTCCCACATCTCCAGCTAAACTACCGCCTAGTTTGGCACTGAGTTCTTTTTCTTGCCTCGCCTCTTCATCATCGTTATCAAGTTCACTCCAAAGGTTATCCAAGGTGCTAGTAAAACTAATTGCGGCTCCAGAATCTTCAGCCAAATCAAAAATATCCTCCAAAAGCTCAATATAATTTTCGGGTTCGGGTAAAATATGTAAAATCTCGTCTTCAGTAATAAAACCCCTAGTAATTCCTTGTTTTACAATGTCCACCATCTCTTGCTGAAACTCAATCGGTTGAGACTGAAAAACTGGATACAGCGAGGCATCATTTTCGATAAACCTTTTTAACTTTTTATTTTTATTTTTACTTTCTCGTTTTTTGGTAATCTTTTTCATTTTCACCTTCACGCCATCGTCTGTCAGTCTGTATCTTCGGCTACCTCTTTGTTCGATACTTTCGTCTTGAAGGGCGGCTTGACGGTTTAAATCCGAAGTTGAAATCAAATTAAGACCCAAAATACCTTTACGAGTAACCAGCTCATTTGCCTTAGGAGAGCGAGGATCTACATATGTATCGTCATCCAAAAAGTCTTTTCCTTTACCGCCAACTCTTGGTCTGGGTGGGGTTACATGCCTAGGCGGATGTTTAAGAGCATTAGCCAGTCTTAGAGCTACGTCTTCAGGTTTTGGTGGCTTTGCTTTAAAGATTTTGGTGATTTTTGGGATCTTAGCTTTGGAGTTTTTGGCCGAACCTATGGTTAATCTTTTACGATCAGCAGAAGATTTTTTGGCTCTCTTTTCTTTTTTAGGAGAAGCGGCTTGTTGGGCTTGAAGGATTTCAGCAATGGATTTTTTGGCGGACACAATGAAGTTGTTATGAGGTTTAAAAACTAATCTATTAAGATTGATTGAATTGAAATTTTTGCAAATTTATTTTGATGGATTTGCTGCGATTCGAGATTACTCAAAGTTGATTTTGAGCTTTTACAAATCAGGTTTTTTTGAATTTAAAGTAAAATAATTTAAAATTTTGTTTTGAATTTGTATTTTTTTGAGACTAAATTTGATTTTTAAAACAATTTAGAACTGATTTTACCAAGGATTTATGCTCTTTTTTGCAAAAGACTTGGTGATAGCTGATCGATAAAACGGTATCGAACCGAACAAGACAATGCTTGTGATGTTATTTTGGTATTAAACAGGTATTTTTTTTATTTGTCAAAATGGTCTTAATTAAACAGCACTTTTTACACTTTGACCAAAGGGAATTTGTGGTGTAGGGTGGGTATCACTAACTCACAAAATATGGACAAACTTCCTGATATTAAAGGCATAAATTTACCAAAATTATTACTACCAACTATTATAACATCTTGCTTAATGTTAGGTTTAAGTTCATGCAAATTTGATGAAGATGGTGGCAGATTCGACAAAGGAAAACCGGGGGGATTGGTAATTCCTGAAAAAAGTCCAACCCCAACAGATAAACCTCAAGATAATCCAAAAGAAAATAGTTATTTACCCACCCAAGCCTTAACAGCCCCAAAGTTTGTTTAATTCAGGTTTTGATTTTTTAGGTTACTAAGCTGTTGCAATAATTGCTGTCTTCTGAAAGAAATTTGTACAGGTGTATCTAAATTTGGATCAATGTTTGCGACAGACTGGCTGTAATTAACGGATTGTGATTGAAGAGTTTCGTTGGTTTGAATAGGCTGGTTTGGTTGGTTTTGTTGGGGTGTAAAAAAGTTTTTGAGCTTATCAAGATTAGTTCGCAAGTAGTTGGCAGTTTGGTTGTCAATTCGCTTGGTGGCAGATGCAGTTAGCTGGACTAGTAATTGAGAAATACCCACAAAACTGTATAGTGGATCGCTAGAAACTGCACTTCCTAGATTAAACAAACCTTCTTGAGCTTTGTATCCAAACCCTGGTCCATTTTTGTCTTTAAGTAGGGTAAAGTTGCTACGCATTTCTAGTAAGTTTGAAATAATAATTGGCACAGAAGAGGGTAGAAATAAAAATGCAATAAGTAAGGAGATATTTCCAGCTAGATCGATTTTACCTTCCAAATCTTTGGGTAGAAATTCACGGAGTTTATTTCCAGCATTTTCTAGTAAGTTTTTTGCACCTCCTGGGTTTTGAGTTAATTGTCTCACCAGATTGGCAATTTCTCCAGGATATTTGGCTTGAAATTTGGCTATACTTTGTCCTATTTCTTGCATGTTGATTTTGGAAAGATCTATGTCGGCAGTCAAAAATTCTTTAATTACTCCAAAGTCTGGCATTTCTCCCTGTTTTCCGTCAGTGGCAACTTTAAGTAAGCCAACCATACTTTTTACCGAATCCAAAACTGAATCTAAAAGTAATACAAAATTGGTTATACTTGGTTCAGCCAAAAACCTCCTAACAGCTTCAGCTAGCCAAATAAGACCATTTTCAGCAACATCTCTACCTTGGTTTTGTATGCTGGAATTTTCTTTGGAAATACTTTTGCCGTATTCCTTTATATTATAAGCTTTCCAGATCAAAAGGATGGTATTTATAAGCCCCAAAACTTTTGCCATGTTTCTTTGGAGAGCTTGAAATTGTTCGGTCGGGTTTTTACCGTTTAGGCTTTCTAATGATAAGCTGTCTTTAATAATCTCTTGTACTTGATTTTGTAAGCTATCTAAGATTTGATTATTTTGTTCTATACTTGCCTCGGATTGAGTTGATTTTAGGTTAGCCAGCTGCTCCTGCTGAACGGGTTGAGTCTCTAGCGGGGTGTAATTTTTGGTGATATCACTACTTCCGCCAATATTCATAGCCACCACAGCTCCAATCCCGATCGCCCAGTTTTTGATTTTTAAAAATGGGTTTTCTTGGGTGGGAGATTTTTCTTGAGATTTGTTTTTTGTAAAAAAGTTATTTTCTGTTAGCAAAGAATTTTGGGTTTTTGTTTTTGGATACAAAGATTTTTCCCTAGTTTCTGAATTTGGGCAAAAATTTTGGAGATTTTAAAGCAATTTTTGATTAAACTTTTGCCTTGTTCGGGATTTTCTGCTAGACTTGGTGTATGATTCAAAACAAAGACTTCAAATTTCAAACCCTAAATGAGTGGCAAATGCTTTTGCTCGATGAGATAAGAGACGAGTACACCAAAGGGTTGTTAGCCTTAAACATGCTTCCAAATCAAACTGTAACTTTTTATGGAGGAGCCAAAATCCAAAAAGACTCCCAATCTTACACCCAAACCAAAGAACTTGCCAAAGCTTTTGCTCAACGAGAGTGGGGCGTGGTTTCGGGAGGTGGACCTGGGATAATGGCGGCTAGTTTGGAAGGGGCTAGGGAAGGCGGTGGTAAGGCGGTGGCTTTTAAGATAGATTTGCCTCAAGAATCAACTAGCAAGGTTGGTGATGTGGATATTTTGTTTAAGCATTTTAGTGTACGTAAGTACATGCTTAGGCAGTCAGATGCTTTTGTGTTTGCACCCGGAGGCTTTGGGACTTTGGATGAATTGATGGAAAATTTGACCCTAATTGTGACCAAAAAACACCCCAAAAAACCAGTTTTTTTGTTGGATTCCAAATTTTGGCAGGGATATATGGATTGGTTTGAAAAAATTCTCTTGCAAGATAGGCACACGGTTAGTCAAGATTTTTTTGGTATTTTTAATATCGTAGATACTACCGATGAGGTGATGAAAGTACTTTACGGGTAGGGGTTGTTGGTTTTGAAATCGAAATAAGAAGTTATTTAACCTTTTTATAACCTTAAGTTTAGTCTTGAAAAACTGCAAATACTGACACCTTAAAATTACAGTTTCTTTGCTCACACAGTTGCAATTTTACCATATTAAATTTGAGATATTTGGGCGTTTAGATTGGACTTAAGGCAAAAAAATAGCACCTTCAAAAAGTGCTTTTCTAAAATATAAATCTGGAGCCAGATGTCGGATTCGAACCGACCACCTACGGTTTACAAAACCGTTG
>Ga0207418_100132_pt1 | contig 18161 bp, 19 predicted proteins | sample LakMenEpi05Aug08_FD_150669 | JGI IMG/M metagenome (GOLD analysis project Ga0207418, IMG submission 150669) | Freshwater microbial communities from Lake Mendota, WI - 05AUG2008 deep hole epilimnion (SPAdes) | ecosystem: Environmental > Aquatic > Freshwater > Lake > Epilimnion/Euphotic zone ...
TTTTGAGTTACATTAAAACAGTCTGTATTATTTAACCTACTATGTCGATTAAATAGAGTAAAAGTGTTAGTTCTGTCCTCCCGTTTTTTTAATTAGATCTTTTTCTTCTTCTCCTTAGTCAGTGCTATGCTCAAGTTTCTCGGATACCACAATACGGGATCTCTGAAACCACCAACGGATACTCACTAAGAAATGTATTCACAGGAAAAACAGAAGAAATTTCCCGGAACCGCATGAGTCCCCGGCTCAAAAAAGCCTTTGAAATTTTGACTAATGGGCAAACCCCTTGTGGGCGGTCCATTATCGTTTTAGGTGAAAACCCCACAACTGGATTTATAGACCAGATCGTTGTAGGGCTTGACTACTGTCATGGTGAATCCGTTGACCCCGGAGAAGACGGAAACGAACAAAAGCTTTGGGGTAACTAAGTCTCAATAAGGTCACTCTGACACCTTTAAGTCGGAAAAAAATGGAGTTAGTTTGGAATGTTTTTAGACACACTAGAATCTACCCAGATCGTGTGTTTTACTAGGGCTTGATGTTTATCGTTAAGCCATTTTTTTATGCCTAATTTTTCCCTAAAGGAGAGATTTTGACCTAAAAACTACTCACCACGGATTTAAGTTTTTCCACCAAAAAGTCGATTTGTTCGGGTGTATTGTGTAGTCCCAAGCTGATTCGTAAGAGTGGCGGGAATTTCATTTTTTCTAGCAGATAATAGTGGCAACAATGATAACCAACTCGGCACATTATGTTAAACTCACCTAAAATAGCTCCAAGTTTGTGACTATCGATTTTGTCTGAATACAGCGAGACAATCGGACTGGGGTTTGGATTGAGAAGGGTTATATTTGGAATTTGAGCGAGCTTATAATTTAGATACACACTCAAAAAATCTTCATAATTGATTTTAGCTTTGTCGGTCTTAAATTCGTTTAATTTAGATTGAAATTCGGTGTTTGTTTGTAGTTTTTGAGATTCAGGGTTATTTTGTAGATTTTCGGTTTGAGATTTGGTGTATTTTGGTAGCCATTTTATAGCCTCATTTAGTCCAACAATTCCAGCATAGCTTTGAAGCCCTGGTTCCAGTCTAGCATAAATCTCATCATCATTATCTATCAATTCAAAATTGTTTAGTCCTACTTTTTGCACTGTAGATCCACCCAGCCAAAAACTGTCCAGGTTTTTCACCAAGTCTTTTTTGATTATAATAAAGCCAATGCTAGGCCCATACATTTTGTGTCCACTGCCAAAACAAGCATCGAAATCAGTTTGTTGTAATAGCTCCAAATTGTGAGTAAAACTCTGACAAGCGTCTAATAGTACTAAACCTTGATTTGCATGAATTTGCTCTGCTAGTTTGTTTGCATTTATCAAGTGTCTTCCATCGATATTGCTAGTGGTGTTGACTAGCAAAACTGGATTTTGGTTAAGACTGTCGGGTAGGGTGAGGCTACCGCCCTCTTCTCTAGCTAAAACTTCTCGCTTGCCGTTTCGTACTCTAGCAAACTCTATACTCGGGATAAATACAGAGTTGTGTTCGATGTCTGAAGTGTAAATGTTTTTAAATTTTTGAGGTAGCTGGAAAATTACCTGATTGATCCCAAAAGTTGTGTTTAGAGTAAAAGCTACTGTATATTCACGATCGTTTTTTTGTACCATTTTGAGTAGGTTTTCACGGCACTCAGTCACGATATTGTCAGTTTTTTCGCCCCATTTGTATTTCACACGATGTCCGCAGGAGTTAAAATTGTGATAATAATCAACTTCAGTATCAATTATCGATTGTGGTCTAAGGGTTTGGCAAGTGCTGTCAAAATAACATTCGTTTGGTTGAAGGTAACCAAAATCTGGATTATCAGAAGCTATTTTTTGATTTTTTTTGAACAAATTTAGCATACAAAAAGCTATGGATTTTTTTGGTTTGATTACAAATCATAATATATCAATACAAATTGATGTAGTCAATTAAAACAGACTACAATTACAATCTAGAAACTTTTCAAACCTAATCTTGGCTAAAATTTTGCTCGTTAATGATTCCAGCATTTTGGAGTACCAAATAGATATTTTGAGTATCTTGCAGGCTTAGTTGACCGGGTGCTGATGACAAATTTTTGTGACTCACCCAAGATATTTGACTACCTAAAAGCGGTGCTAATATTCTAGTCATCTTACCTTTTTCTCCCATACCGATAACAATCATTTTTTCGTTTTTTTTCTTACTCAAAAGAAGCCTGAGGAGGTTTTGGTTGTCTTGGTCAGTTTTGACTTTGGTGGCAAATTTCATGATATCTGGTTTGTAGCCTCGCATGTTTTTTTGGAGTTTTCGCAGGTTTCGATAGCCAGGAGTGGTGTTGAAATGGTGATACGAACAGATAATTTTGGTTTTTGGGTGCTTTTTAGCAAAATCAATCAGTCCAATATTGGCATAATCGATATCCACAAAATCAAACCCTAGCACCAAAGCTTTTTGGATAACTTCTTGCCAAAAACTCAGCTCGCCAACAAATTCACCACCTTCTTTTTTGGGTCTAAAAGTGAAGATAGTTTTTTTGTCAGGGTTTATGTTTGGTAGTAATTGATCCACAAAATCCAGCTGAGGGTTTTCCACAAAATCAAAACGAATTTCGAGGTTTTGCACGAGGTTTTGGGAGGTTTGGATTGAGTCCAGAATTTCAGACAGGTTTTTACCGACAATTGGAAGGCAGAATTTGGAGGCTTGAGTCACGACTTTGATTTAAAATAAATAATACTTTGGTTGTATTATATCAACTCAATGCTGTCAAAAGCAACCGATTTTGCAATAATTATTTAGAAAAAATATATACAGATTTTGATTGACAACTGCTAAGTTTTGGTATGTATTTCAAACTAAATTTTGTATGGCTAGCTCGCAATCCCAAGTAGATTTCTTGATAGAGCAATTGTCCAAATACCAACCCAATATTAGGTACAAAAAAATGTTTGGTGAGTATGGATTATATCAAGATGAAAAGTTTTTTGGCATGATTTGTGATAACAAATTGTTTTTAAAATCCACTGACGATCTTAAGAAAATTTTGTTTGATGATAAAACAAGACCGTACGAAGGTGCTGGTATGGGTTACTATCACATTCCAGAAGCTCACATTGAAGACGAAAAATTACTCCAAAGTTATCTCAAAGCAAGTTTAAACTTTGTACCAAAATTGAAAAAGAAAAAGTTATCAGTTTAGATAAATTTTATTAGCACAAATAGCTATTTCCAAACTGCTCAACGGCTTCGATTACAGGTTTTAGACCCATTCCAAGATCTGTGAGTTCGTACTCGACTCGGGGTGGAATTTCGGCAAATTGGGTGCGAGTAATGACCTGCATTTCACACAAAAACTTGAGTCTTTGAGATAAAGTTCGGCTAGTAACTTCTGGGATTTCTTCACGAATTTGATTGAATCTTTTTTGACCCTTGAGTAGGCTTTTGACTATCAAAATAGTCCAGACATCGCCGATTAGTTTGGTGGGTTTGATGATTGGACAGTATTTTTGAGCTATTTGAGGGGCGACTTGGGTGGACATTTGGTTTTTTAAAAGGATTATTTATACACTCAAACAAATATTTACTAACTTGACAAGACTAAATATTATTTATATTGTTAATATACTTTTTAAACTTAATATAAAAACAATATGCAAAACTTTAACTTACTAAACCTAGAAACTCAAAAACTCTCTGAATTGAGCCAAAAACTAAACATTTTACTCTCATCTTATCAGGTTTTTGCAGCTAACATCAAAGGTTTTCACTGGAATATTCAAGGTGATAATTTTTTCACACTTCACCCAAATCTCGATGAATTTAATTCGAATTTACTAGAAAAAGGAGATGGGATCGCTGAAAGAATAATCACAATCGGTGGGCGAGCAAATCACGGATTTGAGGAATTTTTAAAAGATTCTAAGATCAAACCTCGCACAGATGTTCACAAACAAACACAAATAATCACCGAGTTGCTTGACGATTTACAGAATTTAATTAGACTTCAACAGGAGCTAATTGTATTCACCAGCGAGATCGACACAGTTACCAACGACATTTTAGTTGGTTACCAAACTGACCTCGAAAAGTCTCACTGGATGTACTCAAGCTACCTCAAATAATCAATCTATTTTCAAATTTTTATATATTATATTTATGTCTAACCACATCAACTTCGAAAACTCAATGGTTCCTCAAGTTACCTTCAAAACTAGAGCAAAAAACGCAAACGGTGAATTTGAATGGAAAGATGTTACCAGTAGCGAAATTTTTGATAACAAAAAAGTTATCATCTTTTCTCTTCCAGGCGCATTTACCCCAACCTGTTCTAGTACTCACCTTCCAGGATATGAGGCTATGTTTGATAAATTTGCAGAACTTGGCGTAAGTGATGTTTATTGCATGAGCGTGAACGACACTTTTGTAATGAATGCTTGGGCTAAAGATCAAAAGCTTAACAAAATCAAAGTTTTACCAGATGGAAACGGTGAATTTACTCGCAAGATGGGAATGCTTGTTGAAAAAGAAAATCTTGGCTTTGGAATGAGATCTTGGAGATATTCAATGTTTGTTGACAACGGCAAAGTTGTTAAAGCTTTTGTAGAACCAGGATTTAGCGACAATGCTGGAAACGATCCTTTTGAAGTTTCTGACGCTTACACAATGCTTGAATTTGTGAAAGGTTTGAAGTAAAAAACGCATCAATTTGCAAATTTACCCCGATTAATTTCGGGGATTATTATTGACAAAAATTTATATTTTCTAAACATCTACTACTGATATGCTTAATTCATACATTTCTACTTTTAAAAAGTATGTTCAATTTTCTGGACGTGCTACTCGTAGTGAATTCTGGACTTTTACTCTAGGAAATCTTGTTATCAGTATTGTTATATCTATACTAGGTATGATATTAGCTCAAATTTCAGATTCTTTGACTATCATTTCTAGTCTTCTGTCTGTACTTTTTAGTCTTGCAACCCTTCTTCCTGGAATTAGTGTTCTTGTGCGAAGACTTCACGACACAGGTCGAAGTGGTTGGTGGTACTGGATCGCTTTAGTTCCCTTAGCCGGACCTATCATCTTGTTGGTTTTCTTATGTACTGACAGCAAGGAAGGTGAAAACCAATTTGGACCAAACCCAAAAAAAGCCGTTAAAGCTGAATAGTTTTTAACCTAAAAGGTTTATTTTAGACACCCACAAAGGGTGGTTTTTTGTTATCAAAGACTTTGACAAAGCTCTAAAAATGAGTGTTTAAAAAATTATGTCTATTACTATTTCTGCCCCAGGAAAACTAATGTTGATGGGAGAACATGCGGTTGTTTTTGGAAAACCTAGTATTGTAACTGCCGTAAATCATAGAATCTACGCCACCCTAGAAACCATCTCTGAACCTAAAATTATCCTTAACGCTCCAGAAGTTGGATTGGAAAATTATCAAAAAGCTCTTTCCGACCTTGGCACCGGTCAAATTCCCAAAGAATCAAGTTTTGTAGAACACTCAGTCAAAAACTTTATTGCCAAATATCCAATTCAAAATGGCTTACAAATAACTACCAAAGCTGGTTTTTCTTCCAAATTTGGGTTTGGGTCATCTTCAGCGGTTACGGTTTGTGTGGTAAAAGGCTTGTCTGAAATATTTGGACTAAACCTAAGCAACCAAGAAATTTTTGAAATTTCCTACAAAACAGTTTTGGATGTGCAAGGAAAAGGATCTGGATTTGATATTGCTGCGGCAGTTTGGGGAGGTACGATTTTGTTTCAAAATAAAGGTGAAGTTGTAGAGCCTTTAGATATTCCAAATTTCGACTTAGTAGTTGGTTACACTGGCAAAAAATACGAAACTGTAAAGGTTTTGGACGAGGTAAAAGCTACTGAAAATCAATTCCCAGACATTGTGCAAGGAACTTATTCTAACATAGAAATCTTGGTACAAAAAGCCGTAGCGATGATCAAAACTGGAGACGACAATCTTTTGCAAAACTTGGGAATGCTCATGAATTTTAATCAAGGTCAGCTAGATACTTTGGGTGTTAATTGCCTTGAACTTGCTGAAATTATTTATTCCGCTCGTGAAGCCGGAGCTTTTGGATCAAAACTTTCTGGATCTGGAAAAGGTGATTGTGCGGTCGCTTTGGTGGACAATTCCAACAAATCCCAAGTCGCCGAGGCTATTAGTCAAAAAGGCTACGAGGTGATTGATATTGTGGTAAACGCTGAGGGTGCTAGGGTGGAAAGCTAGAACAAATCAATTATTTTTTTCAATAACTCAAAGTCTTTTGCCAAATCTTTTATATTGCAACCATTTTTCCCAAAAATTTTGTCATAATCTTGAGTTTTCATTTTGCTAGCTTCTTTATTAAAAGTACTCTCGAAAGCTTCCTTAGCATCTAGTTTTTTAGTTGCTTTAGACTTATAAATATCCAATAGAAATTGTTCTATTTTTGGTTGAAAAGCGATAACAGTATATCCTTCATTTTTACAGTATTCTCGTATTGACTTTGAAGTTTTTAAATCTGAATCAAAAAGAATTATTTTTTTATCTATAATATCTGAAACCCCACTAAAATAAGATTTTTCTTCCCTCTTAAACTCTTTTAAAGTATTTATACCTTTACAGTTTTTTGGGTTGAATCTTTTTTGCGAATCTAGTTTATCTTTTAAATAATTAAATAAATTCTGCTCTGCAAAACCTTCATAAAATACAATATTTATCGTTCTAATTCGTCTTTTCATTTTCATACAAGTTCACCCATCTTGTAGTTAAATTCACTTGGATCTGGCGTCGCACCATATACGCCAAACCTATATTTCTTTTGAAAATTATCACGACCAGTAACACCATCAACATCAGATAGTTTATAGCTTACAGTTGAGTTTTCTGCTTTTTCGACTAAGTTGATTTGACCTGGAAGCAGCGAATTCATAACTTCGTGATCGTGCGAAGAAAAGAATATTTGAGCATTTTTAGTGTTAATAGATGGATTAAGAAATAGGTTGTAAATTTCATTTTGAATTTCTGGGTGAAGATATCTATTTACTTCATCGAACACCAAAACCCCTCCGTTTTTAAGACAATTGATAATTTGATAACCACTTCCAAATAATTCTATAGTACCAGATGACTCCATAACAATATCGATTGGAACAGCAAATCCATAGTGCTTTACTCGAATATTTACTTTATCAGACTCATCTTTAATTATAACATCTTCAATAGTAGGGTCAAATAATTTAATAATATTTATTATGGTATCTAATATGCTATTATCTTTTCGATACGCTGGAATAAAAGCATTTATTATCTCACCCATTTTAGAGTCAAGTTCATTTACCCATCGAACATTTCCGAAATAATTATTTGATCCTGACCAAAAATCTGTTAAATCTGGAGATCTTGCAATTTTAAAAAAGGGTAAAATTGATTGAATAGGGCTATACTCTATATTAGGCAAAACTGTTCTTAAAACAGTAAAATCAGGTCCGAATTTAATTTTTGAATTTAATTTTCTTTCAAACACCAGCTTTGATTGTGGTTTAGTACCCTTTAGTATTTTAACCTTAAATAATTCGTTTACGATAGAGTTGTTTTTAAACTCTAAATCATATTCATAAACTTTATTACCAAAAAGAAAATTTGCACCGAGTTTTGTGGGTTTATCTATGTTTTTATTTTGAAAATTTGGAACAACTCCAGTATAAGCAGCAGGGTTGATGGTGGAGCTATAAAATAGAATCGAGGATAAAGCTTTAAGGATATTAGTTTTTCCACTTGCGTTTGTACCAAAAAAACCATTTATAAGTGAAGTACTTCTTTTGACTGTCTTTGTTTCAAAGTATTTGTAATATCCAAATCTATTCTCTACACCACTTTCAAAGGAAATCACAAGCGGTTCGCTTATAGAAAAAAAATTAGACATTCTTAATTCGGTAATCATAAAATTTAAATTTAATATTTATTTTTGGTATTTTTTTGTAATATTTAAATATTGAAGAATCTTTTGTAAGATGTCAAAATTGACTAAAATACTACTTTCAAACTGGATTTAACTATGCCCTCCACAACCGTTATCGCCCCATCAAACATCGCTTTTATAAAGTACTGGGGTAAAAAAGATGATGTTTTACGACTTCCAACCAATGGAAGTATTTCCATGTGTACCAGCGGACTACTAACCAAAACTACTGTAGAATTTGATGAATCTCTCACCGAAGATCAAGTTATGATCAACGAAACTGAGGTTTTGGATTTTAAAAAAGATAAAGTCAGCAAGCACCTAGATCGAGTACGCAAAATGGCTGGTAAAACCACCAAAGCTAAAATAATTACCACAAATAATTTCCCATCTTCTACTGGACTTTCTTCATCTGCATCAGGTTTTGCGGCTCTTAGTTTGGCAGCAACTCGGGCAATTGGACTAGAACTTAGCGAAAAAGAGCTTTCTATTTTAGCGAGGCAGGGTTCAGGTTCAGCTTGTAGGTCAATTCCAAGTGGATTTGTGGAGTGGCTTGACGGTGACACCAGTGAGGAATCTTACGCTCACACTCTTTACCCTGCTGATTATTGGGATATTTGTGATGTAGTAGCAATTGTAAACCAAGGACCCAAAGATGTGTCTAGCACAATCGGCCAAGAAAGTGCTGAGACAAGTCCGTTTTTCCAGCCTCGAAAGCAACATATGAAAGCCAAAATTAGCGAGATCAAAACCTACATGAACAACCGAGATTTTACTCCATTTGGTGAACTTTTGGAGGCTGAAGCTTTGGAATTACATTCAATCATGCTTACTTCCAGACCATCTCTAATATATTGGGAGCCTGGAACTGTGAAACTCATGAAATTCTGCAAACAACTACGCAAAGAAGGTTTGGAGGTTTATTTCACCATCAATACCGGTCAAGATGTTCATTTAATCACCCAAAAAGCTGATGTAGCTAGACTTCAAGAAAGACTAAAGGAAATCCCTGATGTGCGAGAAACTATCGTAAATTACGCTTCTAACGGAGCTATGGTTGTGGAGTAGGCAATATTTAGGTTGTTATAATTAGCGAATCGAATAAAAGTGAAAATATAGCTGTCTAAAAGAATAATAATTTTAAGAGGTGAATTTGGAATTTTTTGAAACTAGATTCTAAAATCCTTTTGTAGTGTGATAATTACTCACCCAGCTGTCACATTTTGCCAAAAATTGGGTAATATTACTAAGAAGTTTATTGTGGCGAATCAAAATTTAACCGACGAAGATTTGGTAAAACTAATTTTACAAGGCAAAACCGAGTGTTTCGAGGTTATCGTGGACAGGTACGAAAGGCAGATTTTGGCTTATACCGCTAGACTTTTGAATTTTCACCAACAAGACGCCGAAGATGTAACCAGTGAAACATTTTTTAGGGCGTACCGAAGTATAGCTAGCTTCAAGTCAAATCTAAAGTTTTCGAGTTGGTTATATCGCATTGCCCACAACACCGCTGTAAATTTGATCAAAGACAAATCCAAGTTATTTTATATTGATCTTGATGATTTTTGGTTTGTACATTCACCTCAAAAAGACCAAAAAATAGACACAAAAGACCTGGACAAAATTTTGGATAAACTATCCGTGACAGATCGAAGTTTGTTAGTTTTGTTTCACCTTGAAGAAAAATCTCTAAAAGAAATTGGGGATATTTTTAAACTAACCCAAAACACTGTGGCAGTAAAATTAAGGCGAGCAAGGGCAAGAGCTACTAAAATTTTAAAAAATTTATATGACTAAAAAAGAATCTAAAATCAAAACTTTTATGCCAAAAATCGACTCAGATTTGCAAACTTTTGACCCAAAAAATGATCCCTTAAAACAGCGAATTTTGGACAATTTAAAAGACAAAAAACCGATTGATCCAAATGTCTATAAAGTTTGGGATGCTATTTTATTTGGTTTGATAGTTGGTTTGATTTTTGTGGCAAGTTTTAGCTTTGGATTTTTTTGGTGGGATTTTAGGCAAAACTCGGATTTTTTGGGATTGACCCAAGAAACTATCTGGGATTTGCTACCTAGTTTGGTGTTGGAGGTTTTGATTTTGATCGGGGTCTTGAGTGCGGTGACTTATTTTTTGTACCGCAAGAGTGATTTTTGGTGGGTAAAAAAACGAATTTGGCTGATAGTTATTTTTTGGATTTTGGTGATTGTGATCGGTAGTGGGTTGGCGATTTTAGCTGAAAGTCAAGAGGTTTTGGAGGATCAATATCAGGCTACAGGACAAAATCTTAATCAGATTCCATTTCGACCAAAAAGGCTGGGAAGGGTGTATCAAAATAGGCTAGAAAAAGGATTTTTTCCGGGTAGGGTGGAAAGTGTCAAAAATTTAGATCAGGATAAAGTTGAAATTGTTATTAAAAACCCAAATCAACAAAAGATGTTTGTGACCGATAAAAAAACTCTAAAAAATATCAAAAAAGGAGACTTTGTAGAGGTAGTTTTGGACCCGCAAAACCTTGATAAAGTTATAGAAATCAAAAAGATAAAACCAGACCGTAAACCACCTATTTGAGTTTAGTCTCAAAACTCGCAAATAAAATCTTTGTTGTTATGCTAATTTTTCACTCCAAATCAAGTTCTCGAAAGACTTTAAACAGTTCCAATCACACCTTGACAAGAAAAACTACACCAGACTTATTATGATTTTGTAGGAGGATAATATGTCCAAAAAGAAAAAGCAAAAAAAATTCAAAAATTTTAAAAACCCTAAAAACCAAAGGCCTATTTCAAACAAAAAACCTTATCAAGACGATTTTTTGGGAAAGTCTGTGGACTTGGCTCCAAGTGTGTATGAAGTTTTTCAAGAAAAAAACAATTCTAGCGAAAACCAAATTATTTTGAGACCTGCCCAGACTGCTGTTTTAAAATCCAAGCCTAAAAGTCAGTCTGAAATTAAAGAAATAGAGCTCCAAGAAGTTATTGATTCTTTTAGCCAAGAATCTAGTGGAAGTAAAAAAAATATAGCAAAAATATTTGACGAAATCAATGAAGAAAAAGCTGACTTTGATGCTAAATTGCAAACGACCGAAACAATTTTTGCCCATAAAGATGATAAAAGTATGATTTTTGATAGGATTTATACCAAAGAATTCAAAAAAACTAACAAGCCAAAGACTTTTTTTGGTAATTTAATTGATGTTTTGACTAGCGAATTGGTATGGAATTCGGTTGCTGTTTCGTTGGTCCTAGGTGTAATACTTTTTTATTTTCAGGGGCTTCAACCAGTAGTTTTGCAAAACTACATAGCCACAAGTCAAAAGCAGGTGGTTAAACTTTCTGATAGATATTCAGGTCAGGTTTCGCAATATTTTGTAGCACAGACCAAAATTAGTGAAAGCTATACTTATTCTCCAAGTCAACTCTGTAGTCAGATGAAATTGTACCAAACCGGAAGTCAAGATGCCGAAGAGGTAAATCGATTGCAGATAGGTTTGTTTGCCGATCAGAAGCTAAAAAGTTTGCCAAATTATCAGTCCTTTTATGACCAAGATATTCAAGATGAATACCAGAGATATTTTTTGAAATACCAAACCAAATTAGATAGGTTTAACCAACCGACCAAAGACCTTCGAGATCATGTAAGATTTTTGAATTATCGCAACAACTGGATAAAAAATTGTATAAATATCGAAAAAGATCAGAATAATTTGGCGACTATAAACTCTGCTTGTGTGGAGCTAAAAACCCTAAACCAGCAGTTTTTAAGCGATCCGCAACCAAGTTTTTGGGGAGAAATACAAAAACCTATAGAGTCAATTTTAACTCGATGTGGAGAGGTTAGTGAGGCTACCAGAAACAACTTTGTAAAAGAGTTTTTTGTGGATTTTGATCTGATAATGTTTTATAAACCTGATTTTAATCAGCTAAATATCGATCTAACAGATATAAATCAAGAATTTTTGGCAACAGATACTCAGAGGGTTAGGCAGTATATGAAAAACCTAGAAAAAGAACGGGCAGGATTTTTTGAAAGTTGGTATCTTTTAAGTTTTGAAATCTAAAAACTCTTTAAAACTGCAATAAAATATTTAATTTAAGAACCTGTTTAATATTTATTATAATCTCAAATTTAGCTTCAAAAATTCCAAAACTCACATCTAAAAACTATTGTTTACTTACTTTTTTGTTCAAACAGTTGTAATTTTCTCATCTTAAATCTGAGATTGTGTCGAATCTTAAACAGGTTCTAAGATCAAAAAAATAAATTTAGAATCTGGTTTTTGTAGTCTTTGAAGTTGGGTTCGAGATTGTATTAAAAAACATTAAAAGGTCTAAAATTGTAGCAAAAATTTCAACAATTTATTTCTAATTCACTTGTTTCAAATGCTTCAAACACAACTAATCGAGGTTGAAATAACCTCCAAACAATCAAACTATCCAATTTTTGTGGGAACGGGTATTTTGAGTGAACTACAAAAACTTTTTGACCTTGAAAAATACACCAAAGTGGTTATTTTGACCGACCAAAATGTATTTGATTTGCAAGTGCAAAAATTTGAGCAAAATTTGGTTCAAAAATTACCCAAAATAGACCTGCAAACTATAGTCATACCAGCTGGAGAAAAGTCCAAAAACCTACAAACAGTCAGTTATATTTGGAGTCAGTTTCAGCAAATCAAACTAGACCGCAAGAGTTTGGTGATCGTTTTTGGCGGTGGCGTGGTGGGTGATTTGGGTGGATTTTGTAGCAGCACCTATATGCGTGGGATGGATTTTGTGCAGATCCCGACTACGCTTTTGGCTCAGGTTGATTCTAGTGTTGGAGGCAAGACAGGCTTTGATTTTTTGGGCATCAAAAATCTGATCGGCACTTTTAGCCAACCAAAAGCAGTTTTTTGTGATTTAGAGGTTTTGCAAACTTTACCCAAAAGAGAGCTGATTCAAGGGTTTGGAGAGGTCTTAAAATACGGTCTTATTGCGGATTTGCAGTTTTGGAATTTTTTGAAAGAGATTTCTGAAAAACCAAATTTTGACCCTACCAAAATTACATCTGAAAACATGCTAAAAATTGTCACTAGATGTTGCCAAATAAAACAAGATATTGTACAAAAAGACGAAAAAGAAACCACTGGTCTAAGAGAGATTCTGAATTTTGGACACACCTTTGGACATGCCCTAGAATCGTATAGTCTAGACACCAAAAACCCACTTTTTCATGGAGAAGCGGTTGCTATCGGTATGGTATTTGCCTTAGAATTGTCGGTTAAGACTGTGGGTTTTGATCCAGCTTTCAAGTCTGATATTTTGAAGACTTTTGGTAGGTACAATTTGCCCATCAGTTATAATTTTGAAGTCACCAAAAATGATCAAATGCAATCTATTTTTGAAAAATTGAAGGGTTTTTTGGATACCGACAAAAAAAATTCTGATGGAGATTTGAATTGGGTTTTGCTAAGTAAGATTGGTAGCTCCAAAGCCAAAAATAAGATTGAAATGGACTTGGTTCGACAGGTTTTTGATTTGATTTTTAGAGAGCAGGTTTTGTAATTTAATTTTTTTAAAAAAGACCTTTTAGAAATTCTTATACCAATTTCACTAATCACAAATGATATTTAAATTGAAACTAAACTCAAAATTACCCTTTCATTGAAAGGGGTGGCAACCGCAGGTTGACGGGGTATGTCTAGGGTTGTTGGTGAAAGCAGTATTTAATAAATTTGCCCAAAACATAGACAATCTAATACACCTTGGCTTAGTTATCACTTTCTACATCTTCCTCTGGTTGAAATTGAGTGTGGTCCAAAATCAATAAAAAAGTCTGCATACACCAAAACATAGACATGATTACTAGGACATACAGCACTATAAATTGAGGCTCTCTAAAATCCAAAACTCGCAAAGTTGAGAAATACAAAGCCAAGACCAAGTTTGAACCGGGTAAGATATTTTTGCGGATAAAGGTGTAGATTTTGAGTTCGTTTTGGTGGTACCACTCTTCGAGAGGTTTTTGAACTCCGGCAAATGGCAAAATTCCGTCATCATCTTCATCTTCGTCATCATGGTTTTTGGAGTCAAAGTTGGTCGAATTGGAGATAGTTGGCTTCGGGTTTTCGGTTTTAGTAGGCTCAGAGGTTGCCACTTTTTCTAGCTCAACTGCTGGAATATTGATCGAAGCAATCTTAAAATCCTCTACCTGAGGTTTGCCCTGCTTGGCTTTTTCAGACTTGGTGAGATACGGATATCGGCTATTAAAAGCCCCTAATCGATAAACTCTGGCAGTGTCCCACGGCATCCACCTGAGGTGAAAATAAAAGATGGTGGCTAATTTTATGGCAATATCCACTGGTAATAAATACCTAGAAACTGGCTCTGTAGTCAGGTTTCCAAGCTCTGGGAAAAACCCAAAAAGCCTAGCATACTGAAAAAAGTACCCAAAAACCGTCAAAAATACATTCTGGATAAACTTGCCAGGTTCTGTAAAAAATAACTCCCAACTAAAAGTATAAGAAGTTAGATTTACAATCGCTTCACCACCTACATTGTTGACAAAAATCATCAAAAAAGCCCCCAAAAAATAAAAAAACAGACCGACAATAGAAATTACCAAGGTTTGGATATGATATTTTTCTCGTTCAGAAGTCTCGTATTCTTCTTTTTCTAAAGTCAGCTCCAGATCGGTTTTTTGGTTTATTACTGGTTTTTGAGGTTGTGACTGTAAGGTTTGGGCGGGTCGGTTATTTAGTGCGGGTTTAGGTTGGTTGGTCAAAAGGTTTGGGCTAGTATGGGGCTGCAACAAATTTGGTTGCTGATAATTTAGACTTGGATTGCTTGGAAAAAATTTTTGAGTGGCAGGATTTTGGTTTGGTGAAGGTTGAGTTTTGGGTTGGTTGTTTTGAAATTGCTGGGGTTGAGGTGGAGTAGTTCTGTATTGTTGAGGAGGTTTGGGAGGATTTTGGTTTCCAAAAAAAGGTTTGGGATTTGCTTGAAAAGATTGGTTTTGAGGTAAATTTTGTGGGTTTGCAAAGTTAGGATTTGGGTAAGAAGTTTTACTTGATGGACTTTGATTTTGAGTATAATTTGGTGCAAAGTTTGGAACTGGTGGTGTGGTTTTAGGGGTGGGATCTTGAGAGGTGGTTTGAAAGTTTTGATTGCCAAAATTGGTTTGAGGGTTTGAGGTTGAGACTGTTTGGTTTTGATTGGTGGGATTTGAATTAGAATTATTACCTATTTTACCACTCCCAGGGTTCACAAAAAAACCACTAGGCAGAGAAAACTCGGGCTGTTTGGGTGCTAGGTAATCATCTCTATTCATATCTAAATATGACCAAGTAATAGCGAATTTTAGCTTATTAGTCAAACTTAGCTGTCAAATTGCGTGCGTGCTACTAAGCGAATAGTGAAAAGTGAATAATTATAAATGGTTAATGATAAATTATAAATCAAGAATAAATTTTTGTAGAGGCGACCACCGTGTCGCCATTGGTGAATTGATAAATTTATGTAGAGGCGAATTTTAATTCGCCATTTTAACCGTAAATATAAAATAAACTCCCCACTCGGGGGATACCGTGAGAGCAAAGCGGATCACGGAGGGGTGTGGGGAAGTCGCCGTTAAATTATATTGTAGGGGACGGATTTATCCTCCCCGTTGTTGAATTACGGCTACCCGGGCGACGGGAATTAGAGAATATTTAATAGTGAATAAATAATAGTTAATAGTTATAAATGACCAATGTTGAATTTTTAATCATGATAAAATTTTAAATAAAAAATGGAGACCAGGAGGTCTCCTCTACAACAATATATTAAATTAAAGGCACGAATTTTATTATCCAACAATTTCCACAATGGCGATCTGGAGATCGCCTCTACAAAAATGGTATGATCAACAAATTTTGTAGCTTATCAAACACCAGCTGTTTCAGAAGTGACTAATTTAACTTACAGATTTTTGAACTAGTTCGGCTAGGCGGTTGGAGTAGCCCCATTCGTTGTCGTACCAAACTACGATTTTGGCAGTTTTGCCCATGATTTCGGTTTGTTTGGAGTCAAAGATGCAGGAGTTTGTGTTGGCGATAATGTCGGAGCTGACAATGTCTTCGTCGGTGTATTCAAGGATATTTTTCATGGTTGTCTCGCTTGCAGTTTTGAAGGTTTGGTTTAGTTCCTCCACTGTGGTTTCTTTGTTTAATTCAAGTGTCATATAGACCATTGAGCCAGTAATTGTGGGAACTCTTAGGGCAGAAAGGTTTAGTTTTCCTTTGAGGGTTGGTAGGACTTCGAACACGGCTTTGGCGGCTCCGGTGCTGCTTGGGATCAGGTTTTGGGCTGCGGCTCGTCCGTCTCGGTAGGCCTTTTTGGTTGGTCCGTCCTGAAGCATTTGAGTGGCAGTGTAGGCGTGTGCTGTGATTCCGAAGGCTTGGCTGATACCAAAATTGTCTTCCAAAACTTTGAGGGCAGGAGCAACACAATTTGTAGTACATGAAGCATTGGAGATGATGTCGCTTCCGGCAGGAATGTCGTTGACTCCTAAAACTACGGTTGGAACGCCACTTCCCTTGGCTGGTGCTGATAATAGTACTTTTTTGGCTCCAGCTTGGAGGTGAAGACTAGCTTTTTCAACAGAAGTGAAAAGTCCAGTAGATTCGATTACCAAGTCAACTCCCATTTCTTTCCAAGGTAGATTAGCGGGGTCGCGTTCAGATAAAACCAGGATTTCTTGTTTGGTTTGGTCGGTTTCAATAAATAATTTATTTTCTTTGGCTTCAACTTTACCGTTAAATTTGTGGTAGGTTGTGTCGTATTTAAAGAGGTAGGCGAGGTTTTGAGCGTCTGTAAGATCGTTGACGGCGACGATTTGAATGTTGGGAAAACGGTTTAGTAAAACTCGTGCGGTTAGACGACCAATTCGGCCGAATCCGTTGATTGCGATTTTAGACATATTTTTTATTGTAACTGAAGTAAACCAAGATTTTAAATTTTTGGCTACTGTTTTATGGCGGGTAAAATATTTTGGTTGGTCAAGGGGAGGGTAAATAATAATGAAAAACTAATAGATAATAATTATAAATCAAGGATAAGGTAAAAATGTTAACTTGTAATTCTTTGCAAATCTGTGTGATTAGATTGACCCCAAAACCAAGTAATAATCACAGCAAGACAAAAATATTTACAACCTCTAAAAACTTTTTAAACCTAAAAAAATGGACATCTTAAATCAAATAATTGTTTCTAAAAAATCCGAGGTAGAAATTGCCAAACAAAATTTCCCACTAGAAAAAATTCAAAAAAGGGTTTTGAGTATGAGTCAAAAAAGCTCTTATTTATCAAAAAAATCTGACCTACAATTGATTGCAGAGATCAAAAGAAAAAGTCCAAGTAAAGGTATTATACGAAGTCAGTTTGAACCCGTGACAATCGCCAAAGAGTTTGTGAGCGGTGGGGCAAGCTGTCTGTCAGTACTTACCGACGAGCCGTTTTTTGGAGGGAGTTTGGAGGTGCTAAAAAAGATTAGAAAAGAAGTTGGGGTGCCGATTTTAAGAAAAGATTTTATTATCGATCCCTACCAAATTTATGAGACCAAATTAGTTGGAGCAAATTTGATTTTGCTATTAGCTCATGTTTTAGGGGAAGGTTTAGGTGGGTTTTTGAAGCTGTCTTTGGAGCTAGGGTTGCAACCTTTGATAGAAGTGCATGATTTGGTTGAGTTAGAAATGGTTCTAAGTATTTTGGATAAACTTGAGAGCAGTGAATTTCCGATTTTGATTGGTGTAAATAATCGTAATCTTAGGACTTTTGAGGTAAATTTGCAAAACTGTATAGATCTAAAGTCTCAAATCCCAGACAAGTATTTTGCGGTGGCCGAAAGTGGTTTACAAACTATTAAGGATTTAGAAGTTGTCCGAAAAGTTGCTTTTGATGGGGTTTTGATCGGGGAAGGTTTGGCTAAAAATCCGGAGTTGATTGATTATTTCAAACATTCTAGCTAAGAGGAAATAATAATATTTTAAAAGGATCAACAGATTTTGTAGCTCCTAGGTAATTATAAATGGTTAATGATGAATTATAAATGAGTTATAAAGGTTAAGTTGTAAGATCCCCTAGCGTTGTATATAGTTCCCAAAAGTAAATTTAATTGTTTTTAGTGGGTAGAGGTAAATTCACTTACTCTACTTGTATGCCA
>Ga0207418_100137_pt1 | contig 17780 bp, 12 predicted proteins | sample LakMenEpi05Aug08_FD_150669 | JGI IMG/M metagenome (GOLD analysis project Ga0207418, IMG submission 150669) | Freshwater microbial communities from Lake Mendota, WI - 05AUG2008 deep hole epilimnion (SPAdes) | ecosystem: Environmental > Aquatic > Freshwater > Lake > Epilimnion/Euphotic zone ...
ATAATGACTTTTCGCAGGTCTAGACTTGTTTTATTCATATGTATTTATGAAAGATACAATTTGGGTTTATTGCAAGTAGGTATAGGTTTGGGTATAGCACCATTTTTTGGTATAGTCAAAAAATAATATTTGAGGTTGTGTTTGAGCTTAGAGTTTAGATAGTTACTTGATTTTTTTGGTATCAATAGTTGTCTTTACAAAAGCCGATTTTTTTTTGAGTGTTCTAAACATTATCAAGTTTTTGAGTGTATCTGTGAGTAAAGTTTTGACTTTTGTTTTGAGGTTGTCGGTTTTTTTGACAGTGATTTATGCGATGATTGCTTATTTTTTTTACTTCATCCAACCCCCCGAGTACACTTACCGCAAGCAGGATTTTTATCAAAACCAAGCGACCATTTTGATGCAGCCGATTATGGATATTTTTGGCTACCAAAAGGTGAGTCATTGGTATGATTGGCAGGATTTACCACGGGATCAAATTCCAAAAAATATTCAGCCTTTGGTGATTTTGGGAGGTTCTGATTATCGCAAATTGGATCAAAAAAGCCCAGTTCGTAACACCTTGGCAAGCCTTGGAAAAGTTGTAGATTCGGCTATAATCGAGCCTGTAGATTATGATGGAAGTTGGAGTTTGGTTTTTTGTACTCAGGATATGGAATTTTGCCAACAAAGCAATATTTTAGCTAAGGGAAGAGTCAAGATTTTGGCTGATGGAAATAGTCAGGCGTGGGGGAAAAACGAGCAAGGTGAGATTATTCAACTCAGAATTGTGGGTTATGCTACCAGAGATCGCTACAAAGCGGTGGTGCATATTTAGGGTTTTAAGAAACTGTTTATATTTATTTTACAATCTCAAATTTACTCTCAAAAACTACAAAACTTAAATCTCAGATTCTGTGGAATTTAAATAGATTCTAAGTGACTTTATTGTAGATTTGGTGATTTTGAAAGCGGATTTGCAAAAAGCAAAAAGTTGCCGTAAGATAAGGAAAAACAAAAACAAAAGTGATAAAAATCAAACCTAAAATTTTCTTTAGTGACAAAGTTAGCGGCGGAAGCGGCAAGATTGGTGGTGGAGGAAAAGGTGATAATAATCAAAACGATTCGAAAGGTGGTGTTGAAAGTGAGTTGCAAGATCTCAAGCAAAAAGTAGGTTTTCAGCCTAGAAGCGAGCGAGAATTGCAATCAGATCCAGAACTACAAAATATTCGTGGCCAGTTAGACTCCGGTTTTGATAACCGTTTAACTCCAAAGGAACTTGATGAATATGGTGAAAGTGAACGAGTGAAAGCTTTGAACGAGCTAGAAGAAAACACTCCCTACAACCTAAAACCAGGTTATGACAAAGGGTTGGGTAATCAAGAAGAGACTGATCGGCAAAATGCTTTCCAAGATCCTGGAGGAAATAAAAAAGTTGGAGAGGAAGATGACAGGCTAAATGAAAATTACAAACAACAATTGGCAGGTCTTGAGACGGATGCACCGATGGAACCCTCGGCGGTTGGTGAGAGTTCTCCGCTTAGATATGCTCAGGCAAAAAATGGCCAAAGATTGATTTTGCCAGGTCAAAGTGATGGTACGGGCAGAGCAGTGAACCCTTTGCAGATGAGTGATCAGGATGAGCAAGTAATAAGCCAAGGTGTAGTAGATCGCATAAACAACGGCAAAGGAAGACTAAACTTGGCGAACAAAGCCAGAGAAATGTTTGGTCAAAACGGAGATCAAAAAGATAGAGCAATTGCAGAGCATGAGGGTGAAAAAGCCCTGCAAGCTGCCGAAACTGCCAAGGATTTTGCCAGACAGGTAGCTATAAAAAAAGCCAAAGATTTTGTTCTAAAACAAGCTCTTGCTGCGGTGGCTTCAATCATGCCTTGGTTATTATTGATAGCCTTGTTTTTTAGTCTTATAGTTGTGGCAAGTGCAGCTGTGATTTGTCTTTTGGATAGAAATCCGGTGACTCAAGTATTTTTGCCAGCAAATCTAAAAGGTTTTTGTGGAGGCGATAAGGGAGGAGGTGCTTGTCCGGCGGGTTATGTAGCCTGGCAACGAGACGGTAGCGGGCAATGGGTGGAAGTATCTGGGGCGACAACTGCTAGTGGAGGGACTCCTGGAGGAGGGAGCTATTCGGGAGGGTCATTTTGCTTTGATAAAGGGGTTGAAGGTAAAACTTCTTTCAGTCTTTGGAGGGCAAATAACGGGCTAAAACAAGAAACTTATTCTGTAGAAAAAGTGAAGGAGGTTATAGAGGCTGGTAAGCAAGCTGGGGTTTCTGATTATGCAATAGCCTGGGCAATTGCACTAGCTCCTACCGAGAGTGGTTTTGATTGGACAGTATGGAATGGATCAAAGTACGACTGCTGGGGTTTAATTCAGTTTTGTAGAAGTGGTCTTGGAGGTCGAACCTATCAGAGAATATCGCAAAAAGTTGCTGGAAGAGATGTCCCTCCCTCAGAGTTTATAAAAGACAAACCTCTTCAAATGAAATTTGTACAAGCAGAGTTTGATGATAAAAAAGCTCAAAATTGTAGATATGCTCAAGGTAAAGGTGATTTTTACTTAGTTTCATATGCACACTTAGGATGTGTGCGACCAGGAGGGGGTGATGGCAATACCAAGTCCGCTGATTACGGTGAAGCTGCTATCAGAAATGCTGCTTTTTTTGAATGTGATAAGCTAGGACAACCTCAATCTACAGCTTCAAACTCAAACGATGTCCAACCTTTAGTTGCTACAGTCACAAAGAATATAAGTAACTTTGGCAAAATTTTTACTGGTATTCCAGCCCAAGCCCAAGATGCAGAAAGTGACCAAACTATTAGGGACAGGGTAGCTGGTTATTTTGAAAAAGGTGAATTTCATCAAACTGGGTCTGGTCCAAATGATCGCACAAGTGTCACCCGAAAAGTAGTAGATGGAATCAAAAATAACAATTTTAACATAAACACAGTCAAATATTTGGATAATCTATACAAAGCTGGATTTGCAGTGGCTACAGGGCCTTTTGACTGGGGAAGATCGTACGGTAAACATGGCGAAGGTTTAGCCCTGGATATTTGGGGGCTTGGATATCTAAAAGATTTGAACGGAACTCCAATAAAAGGCTTAAAAACTAGTGGAATATCTTCTGGGTTGGCGGGAGGAGCCCCAGATGCGGCTGTAAATAATGGAAATACAGTTGACCCAAGAATAAGAAGGCATGTTGATATTCCAGCTGATTCTGTAGCGAGAGAAATGTTTGCTAAAGCTATCGATATATATTTTAGCTCAAATGTTACTTATAGTGGTATAACTCACCCACAGTTTAGCGAAGTCCTTGGAAAAGGTTACAAAAGCACTGCAGGAGTAGCTTTGTTTGCCAACAACGACCACAAGCACCATTTTCATGCTGGATTTTTACCGTCATCCCAAAAACCTTATCAATACTCTGAGGGGGGTGCAGGTGGTAGCTCTGGGATTTCAGGTGCGACTGGTGGGAGTGGTGCAATTGTGTGTTGTCCAACAGGGGTCAGCCCAGATACAGTTTCCACCGAGCCAAGTCAAAGCAGCTCAGAATCTAGCTCTTCTAGTTCAAGTACCACAGCTTTTGGTGATGTGTTTTCTCCAGTTCAGACAGCAAATCAAGAAAAGGCTTTTTTGGATTTTATAACTTCTGGTTTTAGCTTGCAAGTAAGTGCTGAAGTACCAATGAATAAACCTTCGGGAAGTGATCCAGCCACCCAATTTATGGTGAGAGTTGCGACGATGGAAGGAGCTTTTGCAACCGGTTCGGGTGGTCCAAATATCCCTCAAAAAAACAACAATCCCGGCAACCTCAAAGGTCCATCTAGTTTGATTGAAAACTATCTAAAACAAAAATTTCCTGGTAGTTATGCCAGTGGTATCCCAACTGATAGCAAAAAGCATCTTATTTTTCAAACTCAAGAGCATGGTTGGGCAGCTTTGTATTATTTTTTCCAAAGGAATTTTGCGGGAAATGTGGCTCCTTACGATAAAGCCAAAACCATAGGGGAGTTTTTCAATATCTATGCACCTTCTTCTGATGGAAATAACTTGTCTTCGTACATGAAATTTATTGAGGAAGGAAATATAGCTCTTCCAAGTGGTGGCAAAATCACCCGTGATACACCTATTTCGGAGATGGCAAAGCTTTTTGGTTCAGATTACCAAGGAGGTTTGGGTGGGGTTGGCAATTCTGGAGCTTGTTGTTTGCCAAGTGGAGATGCTTTGGGAGGAGGTGGTACAACCGCAACGGACAACACCCAGCCAGGTACTAGTGCCGATGTAGAAACCCTAAAAGCTAAAATAAAATCAGGTGAAATCAAAATTTGGAAAAGAAATTCTAGTCGTGGGTTTGTAAGTGAAGATTTCTTTATTCAAGATATAGACAAACAAAAAGCCGATCCAAATGTAGCCAAATTTATTTTGACGATGCATAGTAAATACCCAAATTCAGTCGTCAACGCCCTAGGGGATTTGTCGCACGGTTATACCGGAGGAAATCACAACACCACACCACTTTTGGCGGTGGACATTGGTGGAATAAATACCGCAAACGTAGATAACGAGAGTAAAGCTGTAATAGACAAATACTTGGCCGATGCCCAAGCTACAGGACTTGTAACGGCAGTGGGTTTGTCACCCGTGGTTAGAGCAAAAGGTGTTAGTACAGCCAATCAATTTGCAGACTCTGTTGGACATATTCACTTTACGATCAAAAAAAGTACCACTACGGGTTACTTAGACCAGCAAAAAGATTCTGAATCTGATCAAAATATCAATAATTTAGCTAATAATAGTGTAGATTTTGATTTTGCCAAAATTTTTACGGGAGTAGAGGCAGAGGCGGCGGAGTCTCAAGAAAGTGGCTTGGATATTGAAGCGATCTGGAACGGGATCATCAATGGGGTGCCAGTGGAAGCTGCGGGTGATAAATATCAACAAGCTCTAGGTTCAGATTATTCTTTAGACAAGTATTACGATGCCAACAACAAAGCTTTTGCTGCCCGCTCAGGAAGCCTAGACAAGCGATTTCCAGGCAGTCCAAATTACTTTATAATGCATATTACCTCAGCGGCTAATGTCTATGATGGAGGAAATGACACCAAAGTTTTGGGTCAACAGTTTCATGAAGGTATAACCAGAGCCGGTCCAAACTCCAGCAGTGGATTTACACCTTTTGGTATGACTTTGTCTGGAAAAGTAACGGCATTCTATGACCCGTTAAAGTATTGGGGCGAAGCTACTGATGGAAATGCATCCAGGGGAAATGCTAGAATTCGTGAAATTACCACTGAAGGCAAAGCTGGAAAGGTTTTGTATAGTGGAAGTGGTGCCACCAGTGTAGATGCAGTAGCTGTTCAAGTCGAAATGATAGCCAATAGTGGTGCTTCTGCTACCGACGCTCAAGCTGTTGCAACAGGTAAATTGATAGCTGCTAGTGGGGTGATGCCAGATAAGGTTTTGACTCACTATGCGGTTCAACCTTCAGACAGAAAAACCGACGATCCCTTTATAGCCAAAGATGGCAGTGTAGATGCTAGGCTTGTAAAATTGGTAAATACTGTTCGTCAGTCAAATTCTGCTTGGAAAAGTGGACAATACACCAACATGACCGATGAGCAAGTAGCTGCCATGATTACCAAAGTCAACCTGCTTATGGCTCAAGCTAATGGTGACGCCTCTATCACAGATGCTATTATAGCCAAACTTGGAGCTGACAAAATAGTGGTTAGTGAGGGTAATTCGGGAGCTGGAGCGAATGCAGTTTCGGGAGCTGGTTGCACTGGTGTGACAGGTGGTAGCACTGCTGGCGACGGAGGTAGTACAAATGGGACAGTAGGAACTGGAAGTGCGGCTCTTTTAGCCTTAGCCAGATCTGCTAGTGAAGGTAAAAGACCAGATGGAAGGTGTCAGTTTCATGTAGAAAGTTATCTGGATAGGGTGACTCTTGGTGGGCTGAGTACAAAAGGGTTAAATTTCCCAAACCCAGTTGGATTTCAGCCGTATCTTGTAGCCAACAAAGACAAATTGGGTATCAAAAATCTACTTGATGAAAACCCAAACCTCAACCCTTACAACGCTCCACCCGGGTCTGTGGTGATAGTCACTCCTGGTGGAATTGGAACCTGTGCTGCGGTGCATGGTGATATCGCTGTAGCTGATGGAAATGGTAAGTTTTATAATGGAGGTGTGAACAGTTTTGGTGGTGAAAAGTGCTGGAACGGCACAACTTCTGTTTGCAAAAACAGCCCAAGATGTGGATCCTACGGTCAGACCGGAAAACTTCTTGGAATTTGGGTACCAAAATAAAATATATGTTTATGAATCGAAAAATCGTTGTATTAATTTCTGTAATAGTAGCCTTTATTATTTTGGCAGGTGTAATTTTGATAAATCTTTTTAGTTCAAGACCTCCTACAAGCTCCAACCAACAAGCCCAAACAAACCTAAACAGTGATATTTCAAATATACTTGATTCTACCGACCAAATTGAGAGCAATTTAGAGCAACTTCCTGATAGTATAGAAAACAATATTAGCCCCCAAACTCCAGGTTCTGGGGTACCTTTAAACCTAGAAAAAGTCAATGACTATCAAAAGTTTGAAATCAAAAGTCTAAGTCAAAACAAAGGTTTGCTAGAAGTGGATAAAAGTTATTTTCAAAACGATGCTTTTTTTGGACTTTTGCAAGCTACTTCGATTTTATCGCCAACCTCAGATTTTTTGAGTCAAAACAAAGCTTATTTTGTTATTAGTTACGAAGATCAGAGTATATTATTTTTGGGTTATGATATTATTATTTCTGAAAAAATAACCATTAGAGATAAAAACTATTGGCTGTTTAGTTTGTATGGGGCTTTGGGCAATTTATATACTTTTGTTTTTGATGAAAATATAGACAGTATGCTTGAAATCCTAACTCCCAAACTTGATGTTGTGAACACAGCGAGTTTCAAGGCTCCTAATACTCTTGAAATTACTTACTCCAATGCTAATAGTGACGAATCAAATTTTACAGAGGTTTATAATATTGTAGATTTGTTCGATAGTACGGTTTTGGAGTTTCAAAATACAGGACTGGAGACAGCTTTTGTGGATGTGCAGGATTTTTATCAAGAAAACTTACTTACAAGTGTTTCACCTTCAGATCCTCAAATCGATTATGGAGATGCTCAAGATACAGGGAGTTATTAGCTCAAAATATAAAAAACCTTATCAAACAAATCTTTATAGTTAGCAATTGACAAAATAGGTTGCTAATATTAGCGTTAGTTTGACTTCAAATAGGACTTTTCAAAATCGTTTTTTGAAGTTAAGATTAGATAGTTAATAAAATCTTTAGTCTCATTATGGCGACACAGAGGTCGCCGCTACATAATAACCAAATGTAAATCTCATATGTCACCCGAAACCTATACCGAAGAAAGCTGGAAAGCTATTCAATCAGCCCAAAAACTAGCTACCCAATTTGAACAGCAATACATCGAACCCGATCATTTACTGTATTCACTCCTAGAAAATCCCGAATCGGTTGCTAATAGGTTGATCAGTTTGAGTGGTGGTGACTCGCCCGCAATTTTAGGGCAAATTCAAGAAGCTATATCTAAAATGCCAAAGGTATCACAGAATCAGGGTGGTTATCTTTCCAGAAGTCTTGAAAATATTTTGGTGCAAGCCGAAAAAGAATCCAAGCAAGCAGGGGATTCGTTTGTAGCAGTGGATACACTTTTTTATAGTACTTTTACCAATTCCAACTTCAAATACCTTTTGGATAAAAACAAACTCAAACAAGCCATTTTGGAAGTTCGTAAAAACCATACAGTAACTTCACCAACCGATGATAACAACTTTGAAGCTCTTATGAAATACGGCATTGATTTTACCGATTTGGCAGCCAAAGGTAAGCTTGATCCTGTGGTCGGGAGAGACGAGGAAATTAGGCGAAGTATGCAGATTTTACTAAGACGGACCAAAAATAATCCGGTTATAATTGGTGAACCAGGCGTCGGGAAAACGGCTATTATTGAAGGTTTAGCCCAGAGAATCGTGAAAGGTGATGTGCCAGAAGGTCTCAAAAACAAGCGAATTGTGAGTTTGCAAATTTCTAGTTTGCTTGCGGGTGCCAAATACCGTGGTGAGTTTGAAGAAAGGCTGAAGGCTGTGATTAGCGAATTGGTTGAAAGCCAAGGAAAACTCATTCTTTTTATTGATGAGCTTCACACAATTGTGGGTGCCGGTAAAGGTGAAGGAAGTGTCGATGCCGGAAACATGCTCAAACCTGCTCTTGCTAGAGGAGAGCTACGAATGATCGGAGCTACAACCCTAAACGAATATCGAGAAATCGAAAAAGATCCCGCATTAGAAAGACGATTTCAACCAATTTTTGTAGGTGAGCCAACTGTTGAAGATACAGTTTCAATCCTTCGTGGAATCAAAGAAAGATACGAACTTCACCACGGAGTCAGGATTATGGACGAAGCGATTATCGCCGCCAGCAGCCTTTCAAATCGTTATGTAGCCGACCGAAAATTGCCCGATAAAGCCATAGATCTGATTGATGAAGCGGCTAGCAAAATCCGCATGCAACTGGACTCTTTTCCTGAAGAAATAGACCTTTTGGAAAGACAAAAAATGACTCTCGAGATCGAACAAGAAAGCTTGAACAAAGAAAAGTCACCGCAAATTCAGGATCGTAAAAAAGAAATTACAGCGAGCCTTTCCAGGCTTGGTGAAAAAATGAATGTTCTTAAATCCAAATGGCAAGTCGAAAAAGATAATCTAAACAAACTTCGTGAAATTCAAGAACAAATCGACGCCAAAAGAATTGAGCTAGAAAAGGCAGAAAGAGAATACGATTTAGAGACTATCGCCCGCATTCAGTACGGAGAATTACCTACTTTGGAAGCGAGTCTGGTTTCGTTCGAAAACCTTCTTAAAAACGCCGAATTTATCAAACTTGAAGTAACCGCCGAAAGCATTGCCGAAGTTGTTTCTCGTTGGACAGGCATTCCAATGACAAATCTGATCGAGAGTGAAAAAGAAAAATTATTAGAACTCGAAAAAGTTTTGCACCAAAAAGTTATCGGTCAAAAAGAGGCTATTAGTTCAATTTCCAACGCAATTCGTCGCAGTCGGGTAGGGCTAAAAGATAAAAACAAACCGATTGGAAGTTTCATTTTCTTAGGTCCAACAGGGGTCGGGAAAACTGAACTCAGCAAAGCTCTGGCGGAATTTTTGTTTGATTCCAAACAGGCTTTGGTACGCATTGATATGAGTGAATACATGGAAAAACACAGTGTCGCCAAACTCATCGGATCCCCTCCAGGCTATGTGGGGTACGAAGAAGGCGGACAACTCACCGAAAAAATCCGCAGACGACCATATTCCGTGATTTTGCTAGATGAAATCGAAAAAGCTCACCCAGAAGTTTTTAATTTGCTACTGCAAGTTTTGGACGATGGAAGGCTTACAGACGGGAAGGGGAGAACGGTGGATTTTCGTAATTCCGTAATCATTATGACCAGCAATTTGGGATCTCCTACCATTTTGGAAATGACTCACCAAAAAACGGATTATGCTCAAATTCAAAAAGCGGTAATGACTAATTTGGAAACCTTTTTCAAGCCAGAATTTATCAATCGAGTAGATGATATTATTGTTTTTAGAGGTTTAAATCATGCTGAAATCAGGCAAATTGTGGATCTGCAATTGCAAGACCTTCAAGCCAAACTCACCGAACAAAATCTGCAGGTAAATATCACCCCCGAAGCCAAAGAATTCCTCATAAAAGAAGGCTATGACCCAGTTTTTGGGGCAAGACCGATGAAAAGAACGATTGCAAGGGAAGTCGAAAATCGACTAGCAGAAAAAATCCTGCAAGGTGAGATCAAACCAGGTAAAATCGTACAAATTCATTTTGTAGCCGGACATGGATTAATTATTGGTTGACAGATACAATATCTATCTTCAGAATAATTTTATTATGTCAGTAAAAAAACAATCAATCAGAGTTGGTAAAAGAGGTGAGATAGTTATTCCTAATTATTTTAGAGAAATTTTGGGTTTACAATATGGCTCAAACTTAATTGTTAGTTTAGAAAAAGAAAGTATTAATCTAGCTCCTAAAAGCTTTGATAATTTCAGTTCAAAATGGAAAGCCAGAACAAAAGCAAAAAATAATTTAAAAAGCTCTAAAATAGAGGATGAAAGTGAATTAAAAAGAGAAAAACTTTTAGAAAATATTCTCAAAAATTAGTATGCAAAAAATATTTTTTGACTCATCTGCGATACTTACTTGGTATAAAACACAAAATAATTCTGAGACTATAAATAATTTTCTGAAACAAGTTTTTAATTCTGAAATTGAGGGGTATATTTGTGAGGTAAATCTGGCAGAAATTTTGTATCAAATAGCCAGACACGAAAATAATTTTGCTCTAGCTCAAGAATTTGTAGATGATTTGTTAAATCAAGTAGGTTTGCTAAAAGTTCCTACCGAGTGGGGATTGTGGCAAAAAGCCGCTATGTATAAAATGGCTGGAAACATCGCCTTGCCTGATTGTATTTTAATAGCTTCTGCAAAAAAAGCCAAAGCAAAAATTCTTACCTGCGATCCAGAATTTAAGCAGTTTGAAATGGAGGCTGAGATAATCTGGTTTTAGAGTAGACTTTGTAGCAAGGCCTGAATTGATTTTGACCAAAAATAAACAGTCTAGTGAGGTTGCTAGTAGATGCCTATTTCTTTTCCCAAAAAGCCGGTTTATATAAAAATTTCTGAGGATTTGGATTTTTTTGAACTCTTTAAACTAATCGAAAATAAATACCAAAACTGCTATCTTATCGAGTCTTTAGGGCAAGAAAGCCAAGAAAGATTTTCGGTGATTGGATTTGACCCAGAAGCTATTTTTAGTAGCAAACAAACAGATATTTTGGAGATCCGCAGTAAAACACCTGGTCTTTTTGAAGAGCTATTTGATTCTAGTTTAGTCTTTAATAAATCTGATGACAGCCTGGAAATTAAAACCAAAAATGCTTACTTTGAGCTACAAAATATTATCCCGCAAGATATTATTTCTCGTAATTATAGTGGCGGTTTGTTTGGATTTTTGAGTTACGAAGCTTACAATTTTTTTCAGAACAAGTTTGAACTGCCGATTAGTGAAGATTTTGGACTTTTCAAGTTTGGTTTGTACACCGATGGCTTGGTGCAAGACACTGTAACTGGCGAAATTTTTTATTTTTATTATACCAAAGACAGATCTGGCGAAATTGCTGGCTTAATTGATTTTCTCAAAAAAGATTTTCAAGCCAAAGAGTTGGATTTTCAAGCCAAATTCTTGGGTCATTCACTAGATCAAAAAGATCATATTCAAAAGGTTTTGGACACAATAGAACATATCAAAGCTGGTAATTCTTTTCAGGCTGAAGTTGGAATGAAATCCTATTTTGAAATATCCGGAAATCCGCTAAAGGTTTATCAAAAACTACGAGAAGCTAACCCTTCGCCGTTTATGTTTTTTTGCAAATTTCAAGAGCAAATTGTACTAGGAGCAAGTCCAGAATTACTCTTAAGACTTCGAGATGGGGAGCTGCAGACTTCTCCATTAGCTGGCACAATTAGGCGTGGTAAAGATGATTTTGAGGACAGGCTTTTGGCTAGAAAACTCCTAAATGACCCCAAAGAAATCGCCGAACATAATATGCTTGTGGACATGCATCGCAATGATATTGGGAGTGTGAGCAGGTTTGGGACGGTAAAAGTGAGAAACCTCATGGAGATCAAAAGATTTAGCCATGTACAGCATATTTCTAGCGATGTGGTGGGGATTTTAGATTATCAAAAAACTGCTTTTGAGGCCTTGGCTGCAATTTTGCCAGGTGGTGTGGTGAGCGGAGCCCCAAGACTAGAAACAATCAAGATTATTCACGCCAACGAACAAATTCCAAGAGGTGTTTATGGTGGAGCTTTGGGGCATTTTGGCTTGAACGGAAACTGTACTTTTACTCTACCAATTCGAAGTTTGTTTGTATCCAAAAATAGAGCTTACGCCCAAACCAGCAGCGGAATTGTGTACGATTCTGACCCACAAAAAGAGTACCAAGAATTGATTCACAAATTGGCAGCTATGCAAAGTGTGCTAGAAAGTTTGGCAAGATAATTATTAGGTTCTAAACCCAGAGACTATTTGAGCGACCACATTTACAGCAGTGAGCGATAAAATTGCCAACACTAAGCCAATAATAGCATTTCTAAAAGATTTGACACCACTTCCATATTTATCATCATCACCACTAGAAGTGATCATTAGGTAGGCTCCCCAAACACTGAACCCAACCGCAATTGCTGCAGAAATGTAGATAAAAAACCTGATAATATCCAAAATAAAAGCGGTAAGACCTTCTCGTCCAGATTGAATACCATTTGTTCCAGACAGACAGCCACTTACGCCAGCAGTTTCATCGCAAACATTGATAGGGTCAGCTGCAAAGGCTCCGATACTGGTTTGCACAAAAAACAGAGACACCAAACCACCGATTATGATCGACCAAAGTATGATACGTTTTATAAGCTTGTTTCTTTGTTGGTAGGAGCTAAGATTCATAGACAATATTTTAGTCCAGGCATTTAGGATTGTCAAAAAGGTGGATAAAAATAAGATTAGACTCAAGGGACTGTTTAAAATTTGCAAAAAATTATACCCATTTCACTAATCACACAGGATCTTCAAATTCAAGTTAAGTTCGAAATTCTCCTTTCGTTGAAAGGGGTGGCAACTTGAAGAGTTGATGGGGTATGTCTAAGTTGGTTGGTGAAAGCAGTATAATTCAAAGAATCTGTTTAATTCAGTGTATCTTAAATTCAAGCTAAAAAAACTATAACCGCCCGACTTAATTGAGAGGTAGTCTTTGAAATTTAAATTAAATTTTGATAAAAAGGCATAAAGGATTTCTAATCCAAAATTGACTTAAATGCAAAAGTTTTTCGAAGTACTCGGACAATGCATATTCACACAGAATCTGAGCATATTCACACCAAATCAAACAAAAATGATCTCAAGTCCAAGCTAATTCAGTTTGGTATTTCACTATTAGTTTTGCTGACTGTTCCTTGGGGTTTGAGTCAATTTACCAAAGGCAATGTGGAGGAAATTCGTAAAGGCAACCCTCAAATAGCCAACAGACCAAGCCTTGGTTATTACAAAGCAAAAGTAGAAAAAGTAAAAGGTGAGATCAAGCCAGATAACAACAACCAGGTTTTAGGATTTCAAGAATTAGAAGTCAAAACCTTGGAAGGTCCAGAAAAAGGACAAATTTTTAACCTCGAAACCCAAGTCAACCCAACCGATGATTTTTCTAAATACAAGGAAGGTGATGAGCTAGTTCTAATGAGGACAAACAGCGAGGATCAGGTTAGGTATTATGTCTCAGAAAGGTATAGACTAAACCAGCTTTTGTTTGTGGCAATTGCTTTTATCTTTTTGGTTATAGTTTTGGTTGGGATAAGAGGCTTGACTGCTGTGAGCGGGTTGATGTTTAGTGTGTTAACTTTGATCACCTTTTTGATTCCGCTTATTCTTTCTGGTCAGAATGTGATTTTGGTTACCTTTTTGACAGGTTTGTTTATACTTACAATTTCATTTTACCTCTCGCACGGTTTTAGAAAAGCCATTAGTATAAGCTTGATTGCTAGCATCATAACCATAACTTTAGCAACTTTGGGGTCTATTTTAGTGGTTTATTTTACCAGGCTTTCAGGAACAGGCTCAGAAGATGCCTTCAACCTTTTGTATAGTAATACAACTGGGAATTTGAACTTTAGAGGGCTACTTTTGAGTGCCATAATCATAGGATCTCTGGGTGTGATAGACGATGTAACTACTACCCAATCTACCACTGTCGAAGAGCTGGCTAAAGCGAACCCAAAACTTACCACCCTGGAGCTATACCAGCGAGGAATGAAAGTAGGTCAAGAGCATATTATATCGGTAGTAAATACCCTTGGGCTTGCATATGTAAGTGTTGCCATGCCGCTGATCATGTACCTTACTATCTACAACCAAACCCCACTTTGGGTGACCCTAAATAGTGAAATGATAGCAGAAGAGGTTATTAGAACACTTGTTGGAAGTGCTACTTTGCTTTTGGCGGTACCTATCACCACCATACTTTCAGCAAGATTTTTGCGAAACCCAAAACCTGAATCCTTACAAACCACCACAGTCAAAGAGCCTGCACCAATCTCAAATTCACCCAAAATTGCAAAATCAAGTTTTAAACCAAAATTATTAAATCCCTTCAAAAAATTATCTTTTTTTAATAAACCTAAAAAGACTGCTAGTTTGGACAAATTGGACAAATCCCTCAAAACTCCAAAACTTCAAAACCTGTCAGATGAAGATCAGTTGGTCAATAAATTAAAAGAATTTAATACTTTACTAGAACAAAAAGCCAACCAGACTCAAGAAAATGTACTGGAGGATGATTATAACATTATCACCGACTCACAAAAACCAGAAACCAAAGAGCCGCTACCCGCTTCAAATTCAACCCAAACCCAAAATCTACCTGAACAAAACAAGCCAGTCACACCTTCTCAATCAAAACAACCAGAGCCTTTTCAAGATTACGAACAAAACCCATCTGTATCAGATTTTCCAGAAGCTACTCAAACCAAAAAAAGGATCCAGTTATAAGAATCTTTTAACACCCACGATAATCTCAATTTTAGTTTTGAAAAATTTCAAATACTGCCCCAATTAAAGTCGGGCAAGAAAAGTAGCTCGGGAGACTTGGATTTAGGCAGCTGTAATTTTTAGCTTAGAACGTGTTTAATATTTATTCTAATCTCAAATTTAGCTTCAAAAATTCCAAATACTGACATCTAAAAACTTTGATTTACTTGCTTATTTGTTCAAACAGTTGTAATTTTCTTATCTTAAATTTGAGATTGTGTGGAATCTTAGACGGGTTCTTAAATAATATTAAGTAGATTCCTCTTCAAGATTGACATAACACAAACAGGAAGGTAGATAATTGAATTATTTATACTATGAAACCCAAAAACAACATCCGAGTCAAAAATGACCTAACCAAGAAACTAGCTAGTATTATCGCAGACAAAAAAGTGTTAGTCCAAGTCGACGCAGCAAATATTTATTTTTCTGCTCAACAAAAAAACTGGAGTATTGATTTCAAAAATATCGCCAGTTGGTTTAAGGAACATAGTACTCAAACCGATTTGGTGTATTACACAGCCTTTGATGTTGAAGACGAAAAGCAAAACCAATACTTGCTCGACATGGCTGAAAATAATTACCGTGTCTTCAAAAAACCCCTCAAGATTTTTAACGACGAGACTCGAAAGGGCAATCTGGATGTCGAAATTGCCATAGATGCCATGATGCACATCTTCAGTTTTGAAATTTTTGTATTGCTAAGCGGTGACGGTGATTTTACTTATTTGGTACAAACCCTAGAAAGCCTTGGCAAGAAAGTTATTATTATAGGAATCGCTGGTTTTATGTCCTACGAACTACATAGTCAGGCGGGCAATTTTTTCTTTTTGGATAGGATAAAAGAAGTTTGGCAAACGCCAAAAACCCAACAAATCAAAGAAACTGACGCTAATAAAATTAAAAATATCTCCAGAAATTCCAATTCCAAACCTGCCAAAAATCTAATTTTGAATGTGGATACTCAAAAAGAAGCTCAGTTTTTATCAGCAAATAATCTTTCGGTAAGGTCAAAAACTATCACTCCTGGCAAAAATACAATCAAAGAAAAAACACCCACAAAAGAAACTTTGCCTGCCAAAATTAACGACTTTAATAACACCCGCAAAAACCCTGCAAACAAACCTAAACTAAACATAAATACAACCAAAAAAGTCGAGACAAATAGCAAACCTCGTCGAAATGTTCCGACTATAGTTTTGGAGTAATTAAGGTTTTTTGGAGATTTAAACAGTTTCACAAAATTTGTTGACAGCAGGTTTAATGTAGATTATTATATAAATATAAATTAAATAAAAAATTTTATGTTTAAATACTTTAACCGCCACAAACAAATTCAGCGACAAAAACAAGTTCGCAAAATATTTTTCTTTTCTACTGTCAGTGCAGTCATCGGAGCAGTTTTTGCAGCACTCTTTAGCAGTAAAGAAAACCGAGACAAATTGACTCAAGCTACCAAAAAAGCTAGCGAAAAGATCAAGCAAGATTCTGAAAAAATCTACAAACAAGGGACTCAAAAGTTTAATGAAATAAAAGAAAAAGTCACCTCTAAACTAAAAGAAAAAGACCAAAAGGGTATCGAACTAGAAATAGAAGATATCAAATAAATCTTGCTTCAAAAGTTGATTTTGCCAGCCTAACTTAGGCTGGTTTTTTTGTGGACTTGCTAAGAGGTGTTTTAGGGTTTGTAATAATTTTTGAACTAAATTATTTGATTTAAAGCTTGCTACAAAATAATCAACCTGATATTTTTGTTTGTCACAAATTCGTCGTGATAGTTATTTGAAAAACATTTATGAGCCTAAAAACCTACCCAAAATCATCTTTTTGGTCCAAAACAGACACGATCTTACTAACCTTTTTGATACTTGGAAGTGGGTTAGCGCTGGCTGATGATTTGGAGTCATTTTTGGTGACAGTTGCAATCAGTGCAGCAGTTTTTGGGTTGTATTTTGGGGTAAATTGGCTAGTCAAAACCAAGCTCTACAAGTCCGAAATCGCAGTCGAAGTAAGTTTGGATAAAAGCAAAAAAACGATTCAAATTGGCAATCAAAAAATCAAATTTGGGCAAATCCAAAAAATCCATACAAATCATTTACGCCGAATCGGTTGGAGGTTTGTAATTCAAACTGAAAAAACAAAAATCAAATTTATCTTACCTGAACAAAAAGAGGTTTTGACTGATTTAAAAGAGGTTTTAGAGGTAGAAGTTTTTGCTAAAAACACTTAATTTGTTTTATTATACGAAGTAAAATTTCAACTTAAAGTCTTTATCTTCCAGTCAAATTTACAAATATTTTTATTAAATTATGTCTCAACTTTCCAAATTCCCGAACCGAAAAGATCGTCTAGAATTTTTGCAAAATAACCTGGGTAAAAAGTTTCCCAATATTGACTCAGCTTTTGTCAGTGATGATGAACTTGCAAAGGTTCACTGTGAAAATTTGATTGGAGGAGCTAGCCTTCCACTTGGTATCGCCGGGCCAATAAAAATAAATTTTTTGGAAGAGTTTGAAAATCGTGACTTTTTTATTCCTCTTGCCACAACCGAAGGTGCGTTGGTTGCTTCGGTTAGTCGAGGTTGTAAGGCGATTAGTGAGGCTGGCGGTGCGACAGTTTTTGGGCAAAGATTTGGCACAACCAGAGCTCCAGTTTTTTATACCAAATCCCTACAAAAATCAAAAGAACTGGTGGAATTTTTAAACACCAATCAAGCCAAAATCGATGCGATTATCGAGTCCACTTCCTCCCACCTAAAGCTTTTGAATTACGACACCAGAGTTTTGGGAAATCGTGTTTTTGTAAGATTTGCCTACAATACCAGCGAAGCTATGGGCATGAATATGGTAACGATTGCTACCCAAAAAGTGGTGGATTTTGTAGAAAAAGAAACTGAAGCTGTTTGTGAGGCACTGAGCGGGAATTACTGCGTAGATAAAAAACCAGCCTGGGTAAATTTTATCAATCGAAGAGGTTTTGAAGTGCAGGCAGAGGTTGTTTTGACGCCCGAAATTTTAGAAAAAACCCTAAAAACTACCCCCAAACTTTT
>Ga0207418_100139_pt1 | contig 17711 bp, 16 predicted proteins | sample LakMenEpi05Aug08_FD_150669 | JGI IMG/M metagenome (GOLD analysis project Ga0207418, IMG submission 150669) | Freshwater microbial communities from Lake Mendota, WI - 05AUG2008 deep hole epilimnion (SPAdes) | ecosystem: Environmental > Aquatic > Freshwater > Lake > Epilimnion/Euphotic zone ...
TATATTTCTAACCTTTTCAAATTCGTTAATATTATACTTTTCATCACCTGTTAGATAAGATTGGAGTGTGGTAATTTTTTGTTTGTTGCTTGAATTTTGTTCTCCTAAGAATTCCCAGCATCTTTGAATAATTTCAGCTAAATCTTTTGTATCTAATATACGTTTTATTTCATGCGGTTGATTTTTAATCCAGCTATCATATCTTGGGGTATAAACTGATTCTTCGCCCCCCCCAACAAAGTCGTTGTAATTTATAGTGCCTTGTGTTTCCATATAAAAATGTATAAAGTTAAATTTAAATAACTCCTTAGCATATAATTATACGAATGTAAAATTTGAGATTCAAAAGATTAAACCCTGGTATTAGTTAATCTAAGTCAGAATTTAATACTTGATTTTTAAAGATTTAATCCAGCCAAATGATCTCGAACTCACTTTCAAATTTCTTAAACTCTTTGTCTTTAGTAACAATTTTAGCTTGCAACTTTTTGGCCAAAGAAAGCACAAAACAATCTGGATAAGCCACCCCTCCCTGAGATTTGTAAAAACCAGCCGACTCGCTGTCATCAATATCTGGACTAACAAAATTTATTTTTAAATCTTTTACGGCTTGTAATAAAAACTCAGCTTTTTCGGGTGAATTCTTGTATAAAAACCAGCTAACTTCTCCAAAATTAACTGTGGACATATAAATTTCCGAGTCGTTTAAATTCTTTTCTGATAAAAGTTCTACAACCTTTTCAAAACCTTTCTCTTTGTATAAAAGAGCTATAACGATACAACTATCCAGAACATAATTTGTCATACTATTTATTAAAAAATTTAGCTTGCTGTTTGGCATCGTCCAGTTTTCGGTCTCTCAAAAATTCTTCCACACTACCTTTTGTTCCAACTAAAGCTCCAGCCAAAATCGAAATTGGATCTTGTTGAACTTCAAAAACTAGTTTTTGACCAACTACTTTTAACTTCAAAATGGTACCAGGTTTAATTTTTTGAGCTTTTCTAACACTACTAGGAATCCGTACCGCACCTTTGCTATCAACAACTAAAGTATCGTTTAAAATTTTAGGCATACAAAAATTTAATTACTACTTTAATTTATTTCTTACAAAAACTTTTGTCAAACATAAACTATTTTATTTATAATTTATCCTTAATTAGTTAACCATTTATAATTTTATTCTCTCACCCCCAAAATCTCCTCTACATAAAACGGTCTGCCGTCCCATTTTAGGAGTTTTTTATGAAATTTAAGCCCAGTTTTTCCTTCCAAAAGTGTCCCAAGCTGACCTTCGTGATTGCCTTCGACTAACACCACAAGCTTATTTTGCTTGTAAAACTCCTCAAACTTTTCGGTTTTTAGTGGCCACAAATACTCGTAGTGCAAATAGTTAGCTTTCACACCTTGCTTTTTCCAAATATCAAGAGCATCCAAAGCTACTCGTTTAGTACTTCCCCAACCAACCAAGCTAATTTCAGCATTTTCAAGATCTCCAAAAATTTCTGGTTCAGGCAAGTTTTTAGCTAATGTATCACCTTTGCGAATTCTTTTAGCTATCATTTCCCTAGCCAGCTCACCTTCTTCGTTTAGCTCGCCACTTTCACCATGCTCGTCACCATTAGCAAAATAAATTGCTTCACTACTTCCCGGAATCCACCTTTTAGAAATACCAGAATCTGTAATTTGATAGCGGTTTTTGGATTCTAAATCAGCTAATTCTTCAGTACTTTCTACCAACCCTCGCTCAATCGGAAGTTGTTTAAAAATCTCTTTTTCTTCAGTAAAATAGCTCATGCTGGTAGCTGCTTCGGTGAGGATAATTACCGGAATCTGGTAGTTTTCTGCAATATTAAAAGCAATTTGAGTTAATCTACCACTACTTTCAGGGTCACTAACTGCAATCACACACCTCGCAAATTCACCATGGCTAGAATAAATCGCAAGGTTCAAATCCGCTTGCCCTGTCCAGGTTGGTAATCCAGTTGCAGGTCCAGGTCGCTGAGAGATCACGATAACTAGAGGAGTTTCGATCATTCCAGAAAGTGAAACCGTTTCGGTCATGAGGTCATAACCACCACCCGAAGTTGCTGTCATAGACCTTGTTCCGGCATGCATCGAACCCAAAACCATTTGGCTAGCGGTAATTTCATCCTCGACCTGTTTAACTAAAATCCCGTATTTTTTAGCAATTTCAGCGATATAAGTCAAAATTGAACTCGAAGGACTCATTGGATAGCCAAAATAAGCCCGCACTCCAGCTTGTACCGCTCCCAAAACGATACTAGAATTTCCATCAATCAAAATCCTATTTTTACCTTTCTGATCAGCCTCAGAGTCTAGCCAATCGTATAGTTTATAAGTTGAATTTTCATTTAAAGCAGTCTCTTGTTGGAAGTTATAACCTCCTTCACTACAAGCATAGTTTACAGGTAAAAGATCAGGCTTTTTGGCGAATTGAAGAGCGATTTGAGCCTTCAAACTTTCAATTGGAAGCCCGATAGTTTTCCACAAAAATCCTAGCAAAACCACATTGGTCATGATGATATTTCCTCCATTTTCAAAGGCGATTTCTCTAGCTGGAAGTTGAACGACCTGCAATTTTTTTTCCTCAACAATTTTAGGTAAATCTTTAATCACCTTATTCCACCTATCAAACCCATGAATCAAAATTCCACCCTCTTTTAGGGTTGCCAAACAGTCTTTTAGCCCTTCTCTATCAACCGCTACTCCAATATCGATTTGATGCGATAATGATTGAATTTTTGAGCTACTGATATTGATCTGAATATTGGCATTTCCACCCTTGATGAGCGAAGGGAATTCTCTTTCACCATACACAAAAAAGCCCATGTTTTTGAGGGCTTTCATCACAATCATACCCGAGCTTTCAATACCCATTCCGCTTTCACCAGCAATTTTGATAACTAATCTTTGGGACATATATTATAAGATAAATTTTGTAATGAATAATTTTTGAAAAAAGATAGACTTGTTGGCATTATAATAGTTCTTTAAGTTTAAGCTCCAATTTATCGCACCATCTAGGCACAAGTGAACCGATAACTTTTAATGGATCCCCGCCGATCCTAAGAGAAGGAATCACAAGCTTTCCATTTTTTTTGATTATTTCCTGTTCCAAAATTCCAGCCGATTCGGTCAGATATTCGGGGTAATATTTGATATTTCCAAGTCCAATTACTGCAAAATTTCGATTGGTGACATTAACCGATTTCCAAGCTTTTAAAAATGGTTTGAAGTGATCTTCGAGAGTGCCTTGATTGTAGGTTGGGGAGGCTAAAATGGTGCAACCCGACTCCAAAATTTGCTCGACCTTGGCGGTATCTACTCTACAAATCTCTGTTTCAAAACCTTTTTGAGCTAAGTTTTGGCTAACACTATCCACTACAATTTGAGTATTTCCGCCAATCGTTGAATAGATGATTAAGATTTTGGTCACCTTAAAAGTCCTGAAAATAAGGCAAAAAGTTGTCAAATACTTGACAAAACAACCTTTAGCTTTCACTAAGAGAAAGTTTTATTTATATTTATTATGGTACAAAAATACGAATTATATTTTATTATCAATCATGAGCTAGACGCAACTGCAAATGCTGATTTAATCAAAAATGTCACTGCAGATCTTGAAGCAAACGGTGCTAAAGAAGTAGTTGTTACCGAAGAAGGTGTCAAAAGACTAGCTTATCCAATCAAAAAAAGATGGAATGGGTTTTATTGTTTAATCAATTTTGAAATGGATTTGACCTCCACCCCAAAAATCAAAGAATTAGAAAAAAAATTAAATCTCAACGAGAATATTATTCGCTATATTATAGTTAATCAAACTGAATTCTTGGTTAAAAAAGCTAAAGAAACCCTAAAAGAAGTCGAAATAAAAAATCACCGAGATTTTAACAAAGGTAAAAAGCAAAAATCTGACCTTAGTGAATACTTAGGTATCAGAGCTGTTGATTATAAAGATGTAGATTATTTGAGTCAATTTGCTTCTCCTTATTCCAAAATATTTGTTCGAACCAGAACTGGAAATTCTGCCAAATCTCAACGAAAAATTACCAAAGCTATCAAAAGAGCTAGGCATATGGCATTGATGTCATTCACTCCAAAACACACAGCTTAACCTCAAAAACAAAATAAAACTTCAGCCTAATTTGAATTTAATTTAACAGTTGAATTCTTTTAGGTTTTTTTATTTCCAAAATCATTTATTTTATGTCCACAAATCCAATTGCAGATGATAAAATCATCAAATTTGCAGATCAAAATATCGACGAAGTCAAAGAAAAGCTTCAAAAACAAATTCAAGCTTTGCCTGAAGATCTAAGAGAAGCAAACTATCTAGAAGTTGCCAGCAGACCTTGGGGAATTTATTATGTAATGGAAGACAAGCCAAACTACAAAGTCAAAAAAATTTTGGTAAATCCTGGTCAAAGACTTAGCCTGCAAAGCCACAAACACAGATCAGAACACTGGATAATGGTGACTGGCACTGCGACAGTTGAGATTCGTAATGCTGGAAAAGAAGAAAAAGATTGGGTGTATGACATTCAACCAAACGAAAGTTGTTACATCAAAGCCAATACAATTCATAGGGTTGCTAACTACGGCAAAATTCCCTTAGTATTTATCGAAGTTCAGGTTGGAGAATATACCGGAGAAGACGATATAACCAGATACGAAGATGATTACAATCGAGTAGGCTAATTAAATATCTAAGAACTTGAGGATGTAAAATTGACAGTGCAACGAGCCCTTAACTTAAGACAAAGCACGATTACGGTGAACAAGCATCAATTAAAAATATAATTTAAAGCTATTATTGTTTTTAGTTTTTGAATTTGAGGCTATAAATTTTTTTAGAACCTTGCTTGTAATTGGCACATTTCCCTCGTAAAAATAGAGAATCAAGAAGATTTTATCAATCACTAAAATTGATCTTAAAACTCAGATGTTTATCTTTTTCTATCAGCTTTTTGAGTCCTCATCGGCCTAGCTCCGCCCATTCTTTGTGGACCACGCATTGGTTGTTGCGGCGGTCTTTGTGGTGAAACGGGTTTGATAGGAGGGAGGTTGGCTGGAATTTCAGTTTTTACTTCGATTTTTTTGGCTTTTGCTGAGTCTGATTTGGGTTTAGAGGAGGTCATAAAATTAGAATTGATTTAACTCAAATTTAGCTTGAAAATGAGTATAATAGAAACAGACCTAGAGTGGTTTTGTTGTCAACCGGATCTAAGAGGAATCTTTTAAGATTACAACAAATCTTAAATTTAAGATGAGAAAATAACAAGATCAGAGTTTAAAGTTTTGTAGTTTTTGAGACTCAGCTTGATATTATAAAATAAATACTAAACAGGCTATTGGGTTGCTCTTTTTTAAAAACTGATTTTGGATAAAAAGTGTTTATTTATGCTTTCAAACTTTCAAAAATATTTCAAAATAGTCTCCTGCGAAATTGGACCAAACTATCAATTTGATGATTCTTTTGTGGCTTTAAAAGGTCTTTTTAGTGGCTCCAAGTTTGAAAAACAAAAACAGTACTGCCTAGATTGGTTTGCCGATTATTTTTATTTAAAAGACTCGAATAGCTTATTTTTTGCCGACAACGGGCGAACTTGCTTGACTTTGATTTTACAAAATTTGAATCTACCAAAAAACTCTCAAGTTTTGATTCAGCCCCTGTCTTGTGTAGTATTGCCAAACTCGGTATGGCAAGCAGGATATGAGCCGATTTTGGTGGATACTGATACCCAAAATTATAATTTCGACCTAGCTGATCTCGAGCAAAAAATTACCCCAAAAACCAAGGTAATGATTGTTCAGTACAGTTTCGGGTTAACTCCTGATATCCAAAAAGTAATTGAAATATGCCAAAAATATAATTTAATTTTGATTGAAGACTGTGCTCATGCACTTGGGCAAACAGTTTTGGTGAGTGGGCGAGAGTATAAAGTTGGAACGATCGGTCAAGCAGCGATCTTCAGTTTTGGAAGAGACAAGGTTGTTAGTACCACCAGAGGAGGAATGTGTTTTGTGAATGAGAATCCTTTGACTGGCAAAAAATTGGATCTCGAAATAGAAAAGAATTTGAAAAAAGACCATTCAACACTACCCAAAATGAATTCAAAAGATGTCCAAAAATCCCTTATTTATACTATTCTTACTACTTTCCTAATAAGGCCTTTGTATGGTATAAATCTTGGTAAGCTAATTTTACTTTTGGCTAGAAAATACAATTTAATTCCTCAAATTTATACTTCTAGCGAAAAAAAAGGCACAAATCAAATCACTACAGCCAGTCAATATCCAAACAGATTATTTCCACTACTACAAAACCAACTCAAAAAGTTTAATAAGTTTCAGACTCACCGTCAAAAATTAGTTCAAATTTACAACCAAGAACTAAAATTAGATTTTCCCAATACTCCTTTATTAAGATATGCCTTGGATATTTCAAAGCTTAGTGACACAAAAGATACCAAGACTGTTTGGCTCAAAATTCAGCAAAACCTAAAACAAAATGGGGTTATGATGGGAAAATGGTACACAAGCTTGTTTGCTCAAGAAAAGATGGATTATGCTGGCAAATTTGGCTGGAAAAAAGGTGATTTACCTTTTGCAGAAAAGCTTTTTGATCAGAATTTGTTTAACCTTCCCACTAATATTAGAACCTCAGCAAAAGATGCTCGTAGAATTGCTAAAATAGTGCTGGAAAGTGTAGGGTAATTTTATAAATAGAGATAATTTAAGCCTTAAAACCTTGTCATCAAATAGCTATAAATAATTACACTGGCTTGATAAAACCCAATTTAAACTAGAATTGACAATAGTAGTTCGTGAATTAGCCAGGTTTTATTTTGTTGTTAATTTGGAGATAAAAGTTGACAAAGAATTATTGGTAATTAACATAATTAGACTAATATGACTTTTGAAGAAGTTCTCAAACGGATAATTTTTAGGTGGTGGTTGATCCTGATTGTGACAGCAATTTTTACCTTAAGTTTTTTTTCATGGACAAGGGGAAATAGCTACCAAACCTCTATAGGTCTGGGTATAAGTTTCAACAATCCCGCTTTTGTCAGCACTGTATCAGGCAAAACTGTTGGTGACGCCACAAATATTGGGTCAGAATATAGCTATTCATTATCAGAGTTTTCCAAATATTTATCAGCTAGACTTTCTTCTACAGAAGTGCAGATTCTGGTTGCCCAAAAAGCTGAGCTTGGGGTTGGTACTTTTGATCCAAAGTCACCTTTTTATACTGTAACACCTCAGTCTGGGGGTTTTGTGTCGATTAGCTACGAAAATGACTCCAGAGAAGCCACTCAAAGATTTGTAAAAGCCATCAAGCAAGTCTACACTGATATTATCAAGATAGAGCGAAACAGTGGAGAGCTAAAGCCTTTTCAGATAGATCCAAAGACAGAATTTGTAGAAAGTACTGCAGAGATCTCTAAACCTGTTCAGTTTCAAATATTACCTACCATAGCTGGATTTTTGGTGGGGATAGCAGTTAGTGCAATTTTACCATTCAAAAAATTTTAGATGCTTGAGTTTTTGTTTTCTCCAATTGGAATTTTAATCTTTTTAAATGTTCTGATATATTTTTTGCCAGATTTGTATCACTTTGGTAAAAAAAGTTATAGTAGCAGAATGGAGTTTTTGGAGATGGGCTGGAAAAACAATCCTGACATTCGCTCAGGTGAATACTATAGACTGGTAACTGCCATGTTTTTGCATGTTGATGGGTTTCATTTGTTTAGCAATATGTGGGCATTGTTTGCCTTGGGAGCTGGACTAAATAACTTTCCGCTTTTGTTTGTAATCGTGTATTTTGTAGGAGGAATTGTGGGAAATCTTTTTTCTTTCTTTTTTAATCGAAATCCTAGTGTTGGAGCAAGTAGTCCTATAATGGGTTTGGTCGGATTTATTCTTGTTATTAGTTTGTTTGGAGGGGATTATGCAGGCTTGGTAAATTTGGGTTTATACACCATTGTCAGTTTTGTGTTGGCTTTTATGCCAGGTAGTAGAATAGACTATCATGGTCATCTAGGTGGTCTTTTAGGTGGAAGCGTTGTTGGTCTTTTACTCGGTTCGTTTTTGTTGTAAATTGAAGGTTTTTGGGTAGTACTTATTTATTTAGAGATTCCAAACAGGCTTTAAAACAGTTTTGCTTTTGTTGTCTATTTTATCTAGGTTTGAATATAAAACTTTTTATACAAAATTAGAGTGTTTTTATAAAGACTATTTCCCCTATAAAAACTTGAAAAAGATTCTTTTGAAACAATTTTGAGGTCGTTTTTGTAAATTTCTTCAAACATTTTTTGATCAATCTTGTTATCCATATAATACTTGCAAAGTAACTCCAGAGTTTTACAATAATCTTCAGATTTTAAATTCAATAAATCCAGATCCAGATCAGATAAACTAGCAGCATAAATAAAAGAAGCTTCGTCTAGTTGCCTTTTTGCGTCTGCAAGCAGTCCAGCAAGCACTAAATCGTTGGAAGACTGGTAAATTTTACTAGTAAAAACATAGTAAATAAAACCTCCTATTGCCAAGCTGATCAGGGCGTTTAATGGGTCGATCTGTATCTGAAACCATTCAATCATCTATTTATCTACTAGGTTGAAGGGTTTTTTGGGGTTTAGATGTGCGTATTTTTTTTTCTGGCACCCTTCGATTTCTCAAATGATAAGGAAGTTGGTCAAGACGGTAGCTACCCGGAGTCGCCATTTTATCTATAATATCTGCAAAAACGCTTTCAGGTCCTTGGGATTCCTTTTTTTGGGATTTAATTTTAGTTTTTGGAGGGTTGGTCATACAAAAGTTAATTTTAACAATCTCAAAACTTTTGTCAATAATTTTCCCACTATTCAATCCAATCGCGACACAAAATTAGTCTCTACGGAGATTGATCCAAAAATTGAGTTGAATAATTTATAGTTGGTATTTAAAAATACCTCAAACTTCAAGTTTTGACCTTAGCCAAAAACTGTGCTATAAAGCATTTTAATTCATCTAAAAATGAGTTTCAAGCTTTATGCCAAAACCTAAAATATCACCACTTTTGATAAAAAGCTTTTTGTGTGATTTAATTAATGTATAACAAAAACAAAATAGTATGCAAACGGACTTAAAACAACGGTTTAATAATGCCCTTACAATTTCTTCTGAATTGGAGAAAATGCCCAGTGGAGATAAAATCATTTACCTCAAAAAATACCTTTCTAAAGAGGATTTTAGCAAATCAATGGAATATATCGCTGAATTTACTTTTAACGCATTTTTGTCGGTTTTAAGCCCAGATTTGATCACCAGATTACAAGAACTAGATGAAGAAAATAAAGAGTTTGAATTTAAAGCCGCAATTGCAACAATTATTGCTACCAACGAGCAAATCGCCAAAGCCACCGACAACGGTCTAAAATTTGCTATTGAAGTAGTAGCCGAAGCTAAACAAATCAACCTTAATCAATAATTTAATATGTTAGAAATCTTTTCCAGACCAAATTTAGTAGGAAAAAAACCTGAAAGTTTAGAGACTCAATTTAACAGAGAAGCTTTAGAAAGGCAATATAATTCACCAAGTTTTGAACAAAAATCACCCGAATCTTTACTACAACTCGACCCAGGTGAAACTATCGCTTCAGAATTTATAGGTCTTGGTGCCTACCAAGATTTGATCGTGAACAAAACCAACGGTCTTTTAACTGAAATTGTAGCCATTGCTCAAAGCGAAGACCAAGCCACTGGTTTTTGGGGCAAAGCTAAACAAATGGTTGGAAGCGCAACTGGAGCAATTGTACGAAACATCAACGCTGCCAAAAGAGACGCTGCCAACGGATTATTTTTGACTGGGACTCAAGAAGCTTTTGGTAGAAACGACATTGGTGACAAATTTGTAGCAAGTAATATTTATGACAATCAAATTGAATTTATTAAGTCTCAACTTGCAAAACCACTACAAAATTATCCTAATTTTTCACCAGAAAACAAACAAAAAATTGATAACCTACTTTTGGGATACAAAGCTGATTGGTTAGATTATTCTGGTAGAATTGCTAACGCTTCCGACTCAAAAGCTGTAAAAACTAATTATGGTAATACTTTTGAAAAGCGAAAAGGTATAAAAGGTGATATTGTTAAAAATACTTTATTGATGCCAATTTTTGGAGCTGGAATGGCTGGCTTGGGCATTGCTGGAGCTGGGCTGGTGGGTGTGAGGTCGTTGATAAACGGGGTTTGGACAGAGAAAAAACGACAAGATTTGGAAGTCAAAAAAATCGAAAAAAAGGAAATTGGTGCTTTTGGAGACACAATTGTAACCGAATTTGGTCAAACTTACAGCCAGCCTTTACCTGAGGGTTTTGCATTGGAAAATGCTAATTCGGTCGGTGAAGTAATCACATACATGGAAACCTATAATCTGGAGTTAGATCCGGTAATTTCAGACAAAATGATGCAGATTTTTCCTGCTTTTGCTGCTAGAATTGATAATTTTGAGATCACTGGAGTACAAGCGGCAAGTATCAAAAAACTTAATTCAACTATTTTTAATCTAAGCTTGAAACAAAACACAATTCAAGATTCAAATAGTGCTATTGCAAATCAAAAGGTTTTAGAATTTTTAAACAAAATTGAAGCTCAATTTACTGAATCAGCTCAAAAACTTGAAAATGACGAATTTAAACAAAATACTAAAAACGAAGCCAAAAAAGGTTGGCAACTAAGAATGGGACTTGGTTTGGCTGTCGGTGCCGGTGCTTTTGGACTTGGTTGGGTTGCCCGCAAGTACGCTCCTGATGCTATAAATTCAGTAATGGAAACATTTTCTGGTAAAAATGGACAGGTTAAAATTGGTGAAGCAGTTGCTGTTTCTAGTCATGCACCCGCTCCTACTGGACTGGTACTTATAAGGGAGGGAGTTGGAGACTTAAATATTTATGGTCCTGAAGGTACCCCTGTTCCTACTGATGAACAAATCACCAATGCAATCACTGAGCAAGCTTTAAACTTACCAATCGATGCGAATAATCCAGTTACACAATTCCAAAATCTTAAAGGAGTTTTTAAAATTAAACCTGATAACGCCAGTGGAAATGATCTTAAATTCATTCAAGAAAAACTGCTTTCAGTGCAAAGTAGAATTGTTACTAAGGGTGATTCTGGTAAATTTTATGGGGTAGATGTAAATCGTGACGGAGTTATTACTAGCGATGAAAGACTAAGTGTAATTGGAAGGTACAAACCAACTGGTGAACTGGTGGTTGCTAGTAAGGATGCACCTCAAAGTGCCATTGATGCATTGAATAATGACTCAAACATTGAAAAATATGCCACTTTAACCAATCAACCTCTTCCAGCTTCCTCAGAATTTACACAACCAACTTTTGTAGTACCTTTTGGGACACCACTTAACCCAGCCAATAATCCATTTGCAGCACCTTTACCAAACCAAGAACCTTTAAACCTAAATACGCTGAACAATCCAGATGATTTGACTAGACTTCAAAACGCTCTTGGAAACAACGCCGCAACAAATACACCCTTACCTGGAAGTGATTTGGCTATAAGAAACAGCCTTACAGGCGGTGATGGAATTATAAACTCTGATGATATCTCTACTGCTAAACTAAATATTGGAGTTCAATTGGAGAGCTTAAGAACTCAACTTTCTAACAACTTTGATCCTACCAAAGCCCCAGATCCAAATTTCAATCAATTGGGAGTTATGGCCAAAGTAACACAACTTAATAGCTTAAAACAAGAGCTTGAAAATTTAAAACCAGGTCAAACTATAAAGCTAAGCGACAATCTTGACTTTAATTTGATAGGAAAAGATGGAAGTGTTGGGGTCAGTTCTAACACCTTGGCTAGAGTTGCCAACCTAACCGACGCCAAAAAATTAGGAATAAATGACAATATAATCACCTCAGACGAAAGAACGAACGCCTTGGAATTAGTCAAAAATAATTTGAGAGATTTGAAAAAAATTGAAAAAGATCCAAATCTTTCAACAGCTGATAAAACTTTAGTTTCTCAAAAAATTAAAGAATTAGCCGCAATAAGAGATGGATTAAATTCAAATGTAAAAGGAGGTACAATCCAAGAAGTTAATGGAAGATTGAGTTTTAAGGGTAGTAATGTGGCTGAAAATTCAGTAGCCCCTGATCCAAAACTTGAAACCTCGCAACAATCTGATCAGTCACTACTCGAAAAGCCTAAACCAAATTTACCTGTTGTTGCCGGAGATCAAAATTTAGCAAGTGGGCTTGGGCAGAAAATGTCTGAAGAGATAACAGCAAATCTTGGGCAAACTATTGATAGAAGTGAGCTGCCCATGTTGATGAAAATTTTAACAAAGTATACTAATTTAAACACTAAAGATAATTTAACAGATGCAAATCTACTACAAGTAATTACAAAACTTGATCAATATTTCCAAAGAAATTCAAGAGGATCAATAAGAATTGACGGGGTTGGTGCCAATGATTTTACCTTTTTCCCCGCTGATAACGGAGGAGGAGAGGCAATTGTAAGTTTTCCTGAACAAACAGCCACAGGTAATCAGCCAGCAGTACCTAACCCAACCTCTGTTCAGCCACAGCAACCACCTGTAGCTCCTACCACAGCTAATCAATTTCCAGCTGCAGGCAGAGCTGACTTTGGTAACCAAGTAGATCTTAATCAAACAACCCCAGTTTTACCAGCAGATCAAGCTCAACCAACAGTACCGAGAGTTCAAAACCCTGCTGAAAATACAGTGCAACCAGCTCGGCCAGTTCAACCTCAAATTTCACAACCTCAACCAACCACAAAAGGTGAACTATTAGGTTTTAACACTACTGATTTGAGTCAACTTAACGATGCTACTAGTCGAGGTGGAATTGGTAAGCTTGAAATCTATGCTTTTGATAAAGATCCAAATTCTCCATTCAACCAAATGGCTGCTAGACTTAGAATGAGTCCCGAAGATACCAAGGCGTTTGTGGCTGTAAATGGATTGTATGAAAAAGATGGTCAGTTATACACTGGTGTTGAACTAAAAAATACTTTAATTCAAAAAATTCAAACTGGTGAAATTAAACCACAAGACATAAGCACTCCAGAAGGAATAAATAGAGTAATTCAATCTTATGGTATAAAATCGGAAGGTGGAATGGGTGTTGGAGTTTATGGTGGAAACTCTGCTGATCTTGCTCAAGCTAAAGCGTATTTTGCTGATGTTGAAGCTTTGAATCAACAATTTGCCAGAGAAGGCAAGCTAATTCTAAATCCTAATGACTACAGAGAGACAACCTTTAATCCAAATTCCCCCACTGCAACAACTGACGAGGCTGATTATGGAAGACGGTTAGCCGAAATACGAACTAGAAATCTAAGAACTGTTTTTGGTAGAGGTTCAGAATGGCAAACAAACGCCAACACGGCAGACACCAAAGCAATTGAAGTCTATGATGGCAATGCTATAACTCCTCAAACAAATCAAAGCTCGGCAGTCTTGAGCCAAGGAGTAGGTGGTCAGAGTCAACAAATAGGTAGAATCGGATTACCTTTACGACAAAACCAGTCAAATCCTCAGCAATTTCCAGTTCCAACAGGTGCAAATTCAACAACTGAAGCAATCAGTACACCAGAAACTACAAATAATCCTTCTCCTAGGAATGTTCGACTTGGTGGGACAACTTTGAATTCTGATGTTGTAAAAGGTTTTCAATATATTTCTAGTGCAAGACATAACCTTAATACAAATATTTTCGGAAACGACGGAGGAAATCCTACCTATAATGATACAACCTTTTCATTTGTTAATCCTTTAAACTCAAGTCAAGAGATCAAAACCAACTGGAAAGTGCCTTTTTCTAGCCTTGAAGATCAACCAACTCTAAGAGTCATGCCAAATCCATACGGTCCAGATGGTAATCTTAGAAGTGGTGGCTTAGTAAACGACAAATCATTTATGCAGATACGGGCTAACGGTCTGCAAGATGGTCAAACTTCTACCTATTACGATCCAAACAATAAAGGTTACGAGTTGATTGTGGATGCACAGGGAAACACATTCCTCCAGATACCAAAAGATGCGACAAAACCACCTAGTACCTTAAATTTTGATGTTTTGGTTAGTGATCAAACTGGCAATATCAAATCAAACAGAGTAATCGTGGATTTAGTTAACACAGCTCCAATAGCTTCTGGAAACGGAAACCAGTCTCAACCTAATCCTATAACACCTCCCGCAGGTAACGGTGGTACCACTCCACCAGCCCAGCCAACGGGTAGAACATTTAGTGTAGCTCAAATTGGCGACCCTGAGAGATCTGATGTAGCTACAGCAAGAGAGAGCTTTAATAGCAATGGCACTATAGATGGTTTGGATATAAATAGTATAAATAAGGATATTCCTGGAACAGGGCATGCTGATCTGGGAAAGAAAAATATCGCAGATATGACAGGTAAAGATTATGATGACAATTGGAACGACCTACGAAATCTAGCATATTCAGGAGACGCAAAAGGTACAGAATTCGGTAACATTATAGCTGAGATTGATAAAATGATACCAGCTAGTTTGAGTCGTGAAAACAGGGTAAAAATATTTAATGAGGTAGATACTTTACTTGAAGGTTTGGCAAAAATTTATCCAAAAGATCCTAACGCTCAAACAACGGCAGAAGGATTATTGAACGATTATTTCAACTTAACTGACGGAATACTTCAAAATGCCAATGTTCCTCAAACTCAAGGTGGAAACTGGTATGATTACCCTTTTGCATTTATGGCTGCAGGACTTTGGATTACAGCTGGTACTGCAGTTGGACTTGCCCAGGGAAGGTACGCTATTGACCCAAGACTTTCTAGGCCAGGATTATTTAGAGCTGTAGATTCAGATAATGCCGTACCTCCAAATCAATCTGCTTTAGGAAACTTTATTAATCGGACATACAACAACCCTCTGGTAAATAGATTCAATCCTAGAAGATTAAGACTTGAAACCTACAAAGATGCAGTTGTATCCATTGCTGGTTTATTCACTGGACCTTTTGGTTGGGGTCTAACACTTGGAACTGGAGTTGCCAGATATATTGCTGATAGAAATCCAAGCGAAGAAGATCCACAAAGAATCGTAGGAAATCAACACTTCAGATAATAGTTAAAAAATTATAAATTTATATAAAATATGTTTAAGTTCGAAAATTTTAAAAAATCACCAAAAGAAAAGGCTCAAACAATTGCTTTAGAAATTAAAGCAGAAACAGACCCAGTAAAAAAGGTTAAGCTGATTAGAAATTTAAATTTGGAAATAAGTCGTTGGAAAACTAGTTTAAGCAGAGCAGACTTGTATAACACTGCAATCATTAAAGAAATATACGATCTCATAGCTTCAACAGAAATCTTTACTGATGAGGAAAGAGATACTTTTCCTGATCACAATGGAATTGTAGTTGGTATGGCAATTAAAGTTAAAGAAATAGAACCAGCAAAAAAGTGGCCTTGGGAGAAAGAAGTAGTAGAACCATTACCAATAACACCAGAGGAAGAAAACGGTCTGGAAAATTTTGAAACTTTCGAAATATTTGCTGCGGCTGACTCAAAACAGATACCTGATGGATCTCACGAAAATCAAGATGCTCATTTTGAAGATCCGGAAGCTGGAATTTTTATTCTTGCTGATGGTGTAAGCACTTTTCATGAAAATAAAGATGGCAAAGTTAACCGTCCTAACAATATTAGCAAGGTTTCAGGTAAATTAGCTGACTGGACAGTTAAAGAACTTACTAAAAAAATACGAGATCTAAAATTAAAAGAAAACGATCCTGCTAAGCTAGAATATGCAATAGGCCAATTTGTAGCAAAAGATCTTAAAACTAACGCAGAAAATTGGCTAAACAACAAGTCCAATAATCCAGAATCAGAAAAACCTGTTAGCACAACCCTCAACATTATGGTAAGGTGTGGTGACAACATGATTGTTCTAAATATTGGTGACAGTATAGTTTTACACAAAAAACAAAGTGGTGAAATCGACCTGATTAGCCGTGTTCATACCATAGGAATAGCTGATTTAAGAGTGTTCTTTGATAATGATTCTAGTCTTGATGATGAAAAAAAAGCCCAACTTCTAAAAGTTGGTGAGACTTTACTATTTAAATATCCAGAATCAGATGAACATGGTGACTTTGATGAAGGTAAATTAACTGACAATGAGAAATTTGTTTTGGAGGCTATAAAAAGAAACATGGGAGAACCTTATTTTGAAGATGCAAAAAAAGAACATGAAGACAGACATTTATCGACACTAAAGGGTCGTACATTAAGTGATTATGAGTACGCTTTGAGGCATTTAAGAAGAATGGGAACATTGCTTAAAGCTTTTCCTACAAGCGTGTCAAACATATCCTCATCTTTAATCGAACTTTCAGACGGCGACAAAATAATTTCTGCTAGTGATGGTATAGAAAATATTGGGTTTAAAGATATTTTAGAATTTACAAACAGTCCAGATCTTAAAGAAATTGCTGAAGAACTTGTAAAACAAGGTCAATTAACAAAACCTCACGACGATTGTACTGTCCAAGTCCTAGAAATCAAAGCAAAACCCCCCCCAGTAGCACCTTCTTCACCAGACACCCTAGATCCCGTTGAGCAAGCTATTATAGTTGAAATTCATAATTGTGAATTTACTTTAGATGGTGGGGTAAAAGCCCAACCAGATCCCGAACAAGCAAAAGAAATTTATTTGAAAGTGAAGGGAAATCCAAATTTTATTAATTCTGACAATAGCATAAATTTAGTTAATCTTAAAAAGAGTTTTAATAAATATGCGGAATCAACATTCTTAGATAACGATACATTCAATAAAGACACTTTCGCTGATTCATGGAATCCCGATTACCACTTATTATCGATTTAAAATAAAAAATTAAGTAAAATTCTATGGAACAACCAAAAACTGAATCAGAAAAACTAACTACTAAGGCTCTTAAATAGTACAAAATTTACAGCCATTGAAGCTGTCCAAAAAAAGAAAGCATTTAATATAGCTAGAAGCGGTGATCCAGATCTGGATAAATTCAATAATTTAAAGCAAAGATTTTTGAAGATTTTAAATGGTGATAAAATAGTTTCTACACAGCTCGGGACACCGTTTGATATTCTTGTATCAAGGTTAAGTGTTCCTGATATTACTAGGACAGTTTTATTAGCGGTGATTATAGGAAGTAACTCAAATTATAGAGAATATTTTGTTCCTTTCGTTACAGACCCCAACCCAGACAACCGAGCCAGAAATATCCTAATCCTCCTAGACTTTGCCGAGGCTGTGATGGGTATTAATGAAATCTCAGAGTCAGATTTAAAAGTAGGTGAAGAGTTTATTCAACGAGATGGCTCACCAGAAGATAAGATTTTTATTGTAAAAAGTATAAATACAAGAGAAGATGGTAAGAAGTTAGTAAGTCTTGAAAAAGTTCCAACTGCAAGACCTATATTTACCGCATCTATTGCCGAATTTATTCAATAATTACCGACATATCTGAGGCTCAAAAAGAGCTTGGTCGACCGAACCACCACCAATATCGAACGGGAATTAAGGAGGGACTAGACCAGTTAAAATTTAATTTGAAATACTTTTCAGGTATTTAATATAGATTTTGATAATATGGAGCAAATCTGTCTCTAAGTCAAATACATA
>Ga0207418_100140_pt1 | contig 17706 bp, 11 predicted proteins | sample LakMenEpi05Aug08_FD_150669 | JGI IMG/M metagenome (GOLD analysis project Ga0207418, IMG submission 150669) | Freshwater microbial communities from Lake Mendota, WI - 05AUG2008 deep hole epilimnion (SPAdes) | ecosystem: Environmental > Aquatic > Freshwater > Lake > Epilimnion/Euphotic zone ...
GTCGTTAACTGCTCTTCCTGTTGATAATGCGGGAAATACCCTAGATACAGCCCGTGCTGTTGGGACATTAACAGCAACTCAAAGTTTTAGTGACTGGGTGGGAAGTGTTGATACTAACGATTACTATAGTTTCAATGTGGGAACACAAAGTAACTTGACTTTGAGTTTAACAGGCTTGAGTGCCGATGCGGATGTTCAATTACTTAATAGTTCTGGAACTGTAATTACCACTTCTGCTGCTGGTGGTAGTAGTTCTGAATCCATTACTCGTCAGTTGAGTGCAGGTACTTATTATGCGCGGGTATATCGCTATAGTGGTGACACTAACTACAGTTTGTCGTTAAATGCCACTGCTGTTGCACCTGTACCTATTGATAATGCGGGAAATACCCTAGATACAGCCCGTATTGTTGGGACATTAACAGCAACTCAAAGTTTTAGTGACTGGGTAGGAAGTGCTGATATTGACGATTATTATAGTTTCAATGTCACAACACTAAGTAATGTGAATTTGAATTTAACAGGCTTGAGTGCTGATGTAGATCTTTACTTACTCAATAGTTCTGGTACTGTAATTTCCAGTTCTGAGGCTGGTGGTACTACTTCTGAATCCATTACTCGTCAGTTGAGTGCAGGTACTTATTATGCGCGGGTAAATCGCTATAGTGATGATACTACTTACAGTTTATCGTTAAATGCCACTTAGGTTACACCAACTCCGACTCCGACTCCAACTCCGACTCCAACTTGGTAACTTGTTTGCCAGTAGTAGTGATACCCAAATGGAAAATCTGATTGGTAAGTGGTTCTTAGGTACTGATCGCCCAGTCATAAATTCAGGTACTTATAGTTATGTTAATGGTTCTCTGTTCCAAAATGGACTTAGTGCTGATGATGTTTATCAAGGAGGTCTGGGAACCTGTTATTATCTAGCAACTTTGGCTGCTATAGCCCAGGAAAAACCTGATTACATCCAAAATATGTTTACGGACAATGGTGATAATACCTTCACTGTACGTTTTTATAACAATGGTGTAGCTGATTATGTCACAGTAGATCGTTACTTACCAACTCATTCATCAGGTAATGCTGTTTATGCTGGTTGGGGAGGAGGTTCTTATACTTCCACTAGCAATGAACTTTGGGTAGCTTTAGTAGAAAAAGCCTATGCCCAGTTAGCTGAATCTGGTTGGAGTCGTTCTAGCACTTCTACTAACTCCTATGCAGATATTTCAGGGGGTTGGATGAGTTCAGTGATTAGTCAGGTAGCGGGATTAGGCACTTCATCATCTGAGGCCGTTAATATGACTCAAACTCAACTGATTAATTTGGTTAATTCTAATCAGGTTTTAACAGTTGGGTTTGTTGATGCTGCTGATAATACATTAGGGGTTGTTAATGGTCATGCTTACACCATTACTGCCTATAATGCCACTAATGGAACTTTCCATTTACGGAATCCTTGGGGTTCTAGCCATGCTGATGTCACATGGAGTCAATTAGTCTCTTTGAGAGGTATTATGGTATGGTCTAATACCTAGACATTATTGGCAGCAGTACGAATATTAATTATTTGTACTGCTGTTTATTTAATGAATAATGATTTTAATAATTAGAGGTGATGGGGATGAAACCATTATTATTGTTGTTTAGTTTATTAAGTTTTGATAGTATGGTGGATTGTTGTCATTATTTACCTAGATATTTTCACAGTCAACCATCGTCACACTTACAGTCAAAGGCTGTTAATAAGAAAGTTATGATTAAGGTTTCTTTACTGTCTCAAGAAAATAAATTACCACCTTTAGGTATTCCTCCCCAAGCGCGTCGAGATATTGGTTTTGCGACTGTATTTATCAGCTTAGAAAATCATCAGATGAAAAATCAAACGGTGATCATTAAAAAGATTGAAGTTCGTAATGTTTCTGATCGTAAATTACAATCTTTTAGTTTTCAACCGAAACGGATTGAATTAAAACCTTTAGAAAATTCGGTAATTGATATTCATTTAACTAATAAAATCGGCTATGCTGGAAAAGATCGAGTAAAGGCAATAATTACCTATCAAATCGGGGAAGAAGTTAATAAAATTGAATCTGAAGCTGTTGAGGTTGATAGACATTAGCTACTCAATCAGCTAATTGTAATTACCCTAAACTCAAAACACCAACTTGAAAATTCACGGTGATAAAGTTAATTCAGGAAAAATTCTTCCTCTTCTTGCTGGTTGTTTTGGTGTTAGCTGATTCATATTTAAAACCTCCATTTTCATTATTTTTTGACTATTTTAGTATTTTACTATCAGTCTTAAATTGATTTTTTCGTAGTTATGCTGTATATAATAAAACAAAACTACGAAGGGTTAATTTCCGTTAATTTACTTTGCTTTCATGTCAGCTATAGCACCTCTAGTCATAGCCGCAATAGCTTTATCGGTGGCTTTCGGTAAGTGATAATATTTACCTCCTGCTGTTTTCGATAATTCCTTCGCAAAACCAGTCGATACAAATTTACTCTCCGTATCAATTACTAACAATTGCATTCCCGAAGCCCTAATTCTGGCCGCAATGTCTAATAATTCGGCTTTGATATCTGGTTTTTCTCCTGGTTCTATGGGTTCACCTAAAGAACGAGCCAAAGGAATATTACCGCGTCCATCAGTAATTGCTACGATAACAACCTGCCCAATATCGCCGCCCATTTGGGCATTTATCCCCACCCGTACGGCTTGAGTTAAACCATGTGCTAAGGGAGAACCACCACCACAGGGTAATCTTTCTAACCTATTTTTAGCTAAAGCAATGGAACGGGTAGGAGGTAATAATACTTCTGCTTGTTCTCCTCTAAAAGGGATTAAAGATACTTGATCACGATTTTGATAGGCTTCTGTTAAAAGCTGCATAACTGCACCCTTAGCAGACTGCATCCGATTTAAAGCCATTGAACCAGAAGCATCTACAACAAATACGACTAAAGCGCCGGCTTTTCTCACTAACCGCTTAGAACGGATATCTCCCTGTTCAACAATTACCTTTTTATCTGGCTGTCTAGCTCGACGTGCTTTTTGATACGGGGCTGCGGCTCGTAATGTGGCATCTACGGCTATCCGTCGGGCTTTACCTTTGGGAATCATGGGCTTGATATAGCGTCCCCGGTCGTCTGAGAAGATAATACTGCGACTTCCTGATTTACCTTGACGTTGTGCCATTTGAGTAAAATAAAGCACTTCTGGGTCAAGAATTACCCCTTCTGGGTCAAAAATAAATTCTTCGGGAATGTCTGGAGGTTCTTGCTGTTCTTGGTCTTCTTCTTTTTCCTCTTCCTGTTCTTCCTCTTGTTCTTCTTCTTGTTCCGACTCGTCTTGACTTTCCTGTGGTGGTGGGGGAGGAGGTGGTGGTTGCTGTTCGTCTGGTGGTGTTTGGATGATCGTGGTTCTGGGGACTATGACCAATTCCACCGCGCGACGTAAATCATCCGCTGTTACACTATTACGTCCTTCTAATGCTGCTGCGGCTTTAGCTACACGCACTGCAAATAGTTCCGCGCGATGTCCTTCCACACCCCCACGAATGGCTTCATTAACGAGGTAGGTAATTTGTTCTGGGGTAATGGTGACTTCTTTTAACCATTCCCGTGCGAGGATGATTTGGGTTTGGAGGGAGTCTATATCTTCGCTGTATTGTTGCAGGAATTGTGTGGGAGAATGAGAATAGGCGATCGCTTGTGCAACTGCCTGTACTCTTTGATCTATACCCAGAACTCCGTCTGCTGATAGTGCGATCGCTATTCTATCAAGTAAATGTTCTCTTAATGCCCCTTCTTCTGGATTATAGGTGGCAATAAACAACGGTTTGCAAGGATGTTGAAAACTGATTCCTTCCCGTTCGATTTGGTTGCGTCCGTCGGATAAGACTGATAAAAGTTGGTTACTAATTTGGTCATCTAATAAATTGATTTCATCCACATACAGCACGCCTCGATTAGCTGTAGCGAGTAAACCCGGTTGAAATATTGTATCACCCTGTTTAACCGACTGTTCCACATCCACAGAACCTAAAAGCCGGTCTTCAGTCACACCCAGGGGAATTTGGACAAAAGGTGCGGGGATAATTTCCGTTTCTAGCTCCTGTCTTTGTGCAGCTAAGAGTTGATCATCCCATTCTTCTGGATGATTGGGGTCACAGTTGCTAAGGGAATTTTTGACAACTTCAATAGGTGGTAATAAAGCGTGAATAGCACGCGCCATTACAGATTTGGCTGTACCGCGACGACCTGCAATTACCACACCCCCCAAAACGGGGTCAACTGCTGTCAACAGCAAAGCTATTTTAATTGCTTCTTGGCCGACTACAGCAGCCAAGGGAAAAGCAGTCATTGTCGGGGTAAGAGTAGGCGCTGGCATTGTTTCCTTAATAATTATTATGATTCTAGGATAGCAATTCTTGGCACATTTTAGAATATATTTAATAGCAATTCCTCAAGGAGCAAGATATATGACTAGGATTCAGGTTAAAAGTTTTACTTTAGAAGAATATCACCAACTCACCGAAATCGGCTTTTTCAAAGAAGATGATCACATTCAATTAATTAACGGAGAATTGATAGAAATGGTATCAAAAGGTAGATCGCATGAAACTTGTTTACGTAATTTATTGCGGGAACTTCCTAAAATGATAGGAGACAGAGGAACTTTACAATCTCAAGCCCCTATTATCGTACCACCAAAAAGCGAACCAGAACCAGATTTTGCAATCATCAAAAATCGTGATGATAATTATTTATTATCTCACCCCCAAGGGACTGATATCTTATTAGTCATAGAAGTTGCAGATTCTTCGATAGATTATGACCAAAAGGTGAAAATACCTCTGTATGCAAAAGCCGGAATTGTTGATTATTGGATATTTAATTTATTAGATAATTGCTTAGAATGTTACAGTGAACCATATCAAAATAAACAAGGTCAATTTGGTTATGCAAATAGGCGAATTGTCTTACCAAATCAAGTGATATCTTTACCTTGTTTTCCCGATTTATCGCTAGATTTAAGTAAAGTATTTCCTCTGCATTAGATATCTGATTTTTTTTGACAAATGATTCATAAATAACATATAATTATAAATAGGTTCAGCACCACTGTCAAGTTAAAAATTTATTTACCTTGGGTAAAATGGAGCTACAGATATGGTACAACAACTCACACCAGAAACCAAATTAGAAATCATCTACCCTGATAGTGATGGAAATCCCATGGCTGATAATACAGAACATTATGAATGGATAGTTAAAATCAAAGAAAATTTAGAGCTATTATTTGCTTCAGAAAAAGATGTGTTTATCGCTGGTGATTTACTGTGGTATCCGGTGGAGGGAAGTGTAAAAACCCATCAAGCACTTGATATCATGGTTATTTTCGGTAGACCAAAAGGTAAACGCGGTTCTTATAAACAATGGGAAGAAAATAATATTGCTCCTCAAGTAGTCTTTGAAATTTTATCTCCAGGAAATCGCAGCCAAGAAATGGCTAAAAAACTCCTTTTTTATCAACGTTATGGTGTGGAAGAATATTATGTTTATCATCCAGAAAAGATTGAATTAACTGGATTTATCCTTCAAAAAGAATGGTTAGAAGATATCGAAGAAATTAATAATTGGGTAAGTCCGCGTTTAGGAATACGGTTGGAAATAACATCAAGTAATTTAGAAATTTATTATCCTAATGGAAAAAAGTTTCTCACATTTCTAGAATTAAATCAACGGGCAGAAAATGAGTATGAACGCGCAGAACAAGAATATAAACGTGCAGAACAAGAACGTCAAAATTATCAAGACCTATTAGCAAAATTAGAAGCTAAAGGTATTGATATCAATACTCTTTAAAATTCATATTCCTATCATTTTCGGTTAGTGATATGAGAAGCAATTTTATTTTGCTAGTGTGACAAATATTTATTTAAAAACAATGTTCTGGGGTATAGAAATGATGAAATTAACAGGTTATAAACTAGTTGAAAAAATTTATTCTAGTAGTGAAACTTTGGTCTTTCGAGGTATAAGAGAAAAAGACAAAATATCAGTAGTTATCAAGTTTTTACGCCATGATTACCCAAAATTTGATAAATTGGTGCAGTTTCGTAATGAATATACTATTATCAAAAATCTCAATATTTCGGGAATTATTAAAACCTATGGTCTGGAAAATTATCAAAACGGATATGCTTTGATAATGGAGGATTTTGGGGGTATTTCTCTCCAGAAAAAAATGAAAGAATGGGGGGAAGGAGGTATGGGAAACAGCGCGACAGGATTAAGAGAATTTTTCACTATTGCTCTACAAATAGTTTCTATTTTAGAAGAATTGCATCATCAAAAGGTGATTCATAAAGATATAAAAACCGCTAATATTCTAATTAATCCTAACACCTTAGAAGTTAAGATAATTGACTTTAGTATTGCTTGTTTACTTAAGAGAGAAACTCAAACTCTCGCTAGTCCTAATGTTTTGGAAGGAACTTTATCATATTTATCTCCAGAACAAACTGGACGTATTAATCGCTTAGTTGACTATCGGACAGATTTCTATTCTTTAGGTGTGACATTTTTTGAACTTTTGACTGGAGAATTACCTTTTGCTAGTAATGACCCCATAGAATTGATACATTACCATATTGCTAAACAACCTCCATTATTACATGATATTCATAGTCATATTCACCCGATTTTATCGGCAATTATTCATAAATTGATGGCAAAAAATGCTGAATATCGCTATCAGTCAGCTTATGGAATTAAATATGATTTAGAAATGTGTCTAAAAGCTGGAGAAGAAACTGGAAATATTCAGACTTTTGAATTAGGAAAAAGAGATATTAGCGATCGCCTAACTATTCCTGAAAAACTGTATGGTAGAGAAGTAGAAGTAAAAACTCTGCTCACAGCTTTTGAGCGTATTTGTGCTAATAATAAGGAAATGATCCTGGTAGTTGGGTATTCGGGAATTGGTAAAACCGCTGTAGTTAATGAAATTCATAAACCCATAGTTTGTGCTAGGGGTTATTTTATTAAAGGAAAATTTGATCAATTTCAACGCAATATTCCTTTTTTCGCATTTATACAAGCTTTCCGAAATTTAATAGATCAACTATTAACTGAAAGTGATACTGAATTGCAAGAATGGAAAACTAAAATTCTGTCTGCGTTAGGAGAAAATGCTCAGGTTATTATTGCTGTTATCCCAGAATTAGAACAAATTATTGGTAAACAGCCTCCTGTTCCAGAATTGTCCACCATGGCCACAGAAAATCGTTTTAACTTGCTATTTGAGAAATTTATTCATGTTTTTACCACTCAAAAACATCCTTTAGTCATATTCCTTGATGATTTACAATGGGCAGATTTGGCTTCTCTTAAATTGATGCAATTACTCATAACTACAAATGAAATTAGTTATTTATTGTTAATTGGTGCTTACCGGGATAATGAAGTGTCTGCTACAGATCCTTTAATATTAACTATTGAGAATATCTGCAAAACTGAATCTATAGTTAATACTATTAACCTAAATTCTCTCAATCAATCTGACCTAAATCAACTTATTGCTGATACTCTTAATTGTCCGACCACAGTAGCTCTACCTTTTACTCAATTAGTCTATCTAAAAACCCAGGGAAATCCCTTCTTTAGCCAGCAATTTATCAAATCTCTCTATGAAGGTAGTTTAATTAGCTTTAACTTTGATTGTCATTATTGGCAGTGTAATATTGCACAAATTCAAGCCTTAGCTATCACTAATGATGTGGTAGAATTTATGGCACTGCAATTACAAAAATTACCCGAATCAACTCAATCAGTATTAAAGCTGGCAGCTTGTATTGGCAACCAATTTAATTTAGATACATTAGCAAAAATTAATCAAAAATCTCAGATAGAAACAGCGGTAGATTTGTGGAAAGCATTGTTAGAAGAATTTGTAATTCCGACAACAAAAATTTACAACTTCTTTCAATCTGATTTACTAAATAGTCAACAGTTATCAGCAGTTCATAACTACGAAGAACAGAAATTTAGTTACAGATTTTTACATGACCGTGTACAGCAAGCTGCTTATTCTTTGATTCCTGACCAGGAAAAACAATCTACCCATTTAAAAGTTGGGCAATTGCTATTAAAAAATACTTCGGAAAAGGAAATAGAAGAAAATATATTTGAAATTGTAAATCAGTTGAATATTGGCATGGATTTAATTACGGTTGAGTCGGAAAAATATGCAGTAGCTCAACTAAATTTAATTGCCGGTTCTAAAGCTAAATCAGCTACAGCTTATGATGCTGCTTTCAGGTATTTACAAATAGGTTTATCATTGCTTGCAGCAGATAGTTGGCAGCATGAATATAATCTAACATTAAACCTTTATATAGAAGCGGTGGAGGCAGCATATTTAAGTATTCATTCTGAGGAAGCAATAACTTATATAGAAATAGTTAATAAAAATGCAATTAGTGTATTAGATGAGGTTAAAGTATACAAAAAGCAAATGCTAATGTATGACATGGAATTAACCTTTAATACAGGGCTAAAATTATTAGAGAAACTAGAAGTTACTGTAGAAAAAGTACCCCTAATAAATGTTAACGTTGAGGATTTAATCCATTTACCAAAAATGACAGATCCTTATAAACTTGCAGCAATGGAGATACTAATGAGACTTGGTTTTATAGCCTATTTCTCACAATCAGATATGGAATTGCCCATTATACTTACTATAATAAATCTGGCTATTAAATATGGCAATTCTGTAGAGTCTGCTTATACTTATATTTGTTATGGTTTGATAGTCTGCGATAGTTTTTCAGATATTAATACTGGATATAGTTATGGAAAATTAGCTGTTAATTTATCAGAGCAGTTTGATAATCAAGTGATCAGATTCAGAATTTTAGTGTTATGGTATTCTCATATTATTTATTGGAAACAGCATTTTCGAGTATCTATAGTTCCTTTACAAGAGATTGCTGAATATGGCTGGAAAATAGGTGAAACAGACTTTTTAGGTTTTGCTTATACCTTTAAGATGTTCATGATGTTATTTACTGGGGAAAATTTAATAAATGTATCTGAATATCTAGAAAATTGCGCTGCTTTAATCTCTCATAGAAAACTCAATTGGCATACTCAAAATATCAAAACTTGGCAACAAATAATATTTAATTTGCGAGAAATAAATCATGATAAATGCCAATTTAATGGTGATTTTTTTACTGAAGACTTGTTTCTGTTTTTAGTTAATACTAAAAATTATCACTCTCTCTTTGGATTTTATCTAACTAAAACTATGCAATTTTATTTATTTAAAGAATACAAAAAAGCCCTTGATAGTGCTATTTTCGCTAAAGAATATATAACATCTGTACCAGGACAAATTACTGTCAGCCAACATAATTTTTACTATTCTTTGTCTCTTTTGGCTGCATATAATTATCAGTCAGAACATGAACAAATGGAGTCTATGAAACAAGTTTTAGCAAACCAGGAAAAGATGCAGTATTGGGCTGTTAATGCACCCATGAATTATCAACATAAATATGACCTGATAGAGGCTGAAAAAGCGCGAGTTTTAGGACAAATGCTGTTAGCAATGGAATATTATGACCGAGCTATTCAAGGTGCAAATAATTATGAATATCTTCATGAAGAAGCTTTAGCTTATGAATTAGCAGCAGATTTTTATTTATCTTTAGGTAGAAATGAAATTGCTTCATTATATATGACAAAGGCATATTATGGATATTTACGTTGGGGAGCAAAAGCTAAGGTAGACCATTTAGAAAAATCCTATCCCCAATTACTTGCTAAGACTCTACAAGCAGGAAAAAAACCTGTACCAATAATGATTTCTAAAAATACTAAAAATAATAATATTTCCGAAGCTATAGATTTGAATACAGTTATAAAATTCTCTCAAGTAATTGCTAGTGAAATCCACATAGATAAATTGCTATCAACATTAATGCAAGTGATGATGGAAAATAGCGGTGCAAATAAATCTGTTTTAATTTTAGTTAGAAATAATCATCTATTTGTGGAAGCGATAAAAATAGCTAATACAACTATTATCCAGGAATCAATCCCAGTTAATTTAAGTAAAGATATTCCTATAACGGTGATTAATTATGTTTATAATACGGTGAAAATATTCGTAACAGATGATATTAAAACTAATCTTTTAATAGCTGCTGATTCTTATATTGTCTTCCATAACCCTAAAAGTTTATTATGTCTTCCTATTATTTACAAAAGTAAATTGATAGGTATTTTGTATTTAGAAAATCAGCTAACTGTAGGCGCGTTTACATATAATAAAATTGAAGTTTTAAATTTGCTAATGACCCAAGCCGCTATTTCCCTAGAAAATGCTCAGTTATATACTAATTTATCAGAACAAGCAAACAGTCTTCAACAAGCTAATCAACAATTAAAAGAATATGCTATGACTCTCAAAATCACCAATCGTTTGCAAAAGTTGGCTGATTTATCGCTGGCTATTAATTCAACACTATCAACTAATAATATACTGCAATTAGTTACACAGCAAGCTGCGGAAATTATCGGAGCACACCAATCAATTATTAGTATTAATGTAGATGAAAGTTGCACAAAAGTAAGTCATACAATTCATCTTTCAGAGCAGCATGAATGGTGGCGAAAAAACTATGAAAAGTTTGATGAATCTGATTTTTATAAGTTAGTTTGTCAAATGCAAAATTCAATGCGAATGACTCAAGCTGAACTAGAAGCACATCCAGCCGCAGTTAATAATGTTAATAACAATTTACCCCTGCGCGGTTGGTTGGTAGCACCACTGATTAATATTAAAGGTAAACACATTGGTTTTATGCACCTTTCTGATAAATATGAAGGTGATTTTACAGAAGATGATGAAGCTATTTTAGTGCAGTTAGCACAAATGCTATTATTAGCAATGAATAATGCCCATCTTTACGAGGAATCTCAACGAGCTAATCGCATTAAAGATGAGTTTTTAGCCATACTTTCTCATGAATTAAGATCGCCCCTGACTTCTATAGTTGGTTGGTCACAAATGCTGAAAACTGGGAAATTAAGTCCCGAAAAAATAGCACTGGCTTTAGAAACTATAGAACGCAACGCCAAATTACAAACCGAATTAATTGAAGATGTAGTAGATATTTCTCGAATGGTTCGAGGTAATATTAGCCTCAATATTCATCCAGTAAATTTAGTATCACCAATTGAAATGGCAATTAATACTATGTATTTAGCCGCAAAAGCTAAATCAATTAAAATATTGTTCACAATTGAATCTGATAATCTAATGGTATTAGGTGATCCAATTCGTTTACAACAAATTGTCTGGAATTTACTCACTAATGCGATTAAGTTTACATCCCCCGGAGGACAAGTTGAAATCGGACTAAAAACATTAGAATCAGAAGCACAAATTCAAGTAATTGATACAGGATCTGGAATCACTCCTGATTTTATGCCTTATATTTTCGACTATTTTCGTCAAGCTGATGCTTCTAATACCCGAAATTATGGCGGACTGGGAATCGGTTTAGCAATTGTCCGTCACTTGGTAGAATTGCACGGGGGAAATATTTGGGCTAAAAGTTTAGGTAAAGGACAAGGAGCGACTTTTACAGTCAGAATACCATTAATCCAGTTACAGCCAGAACCAAACCCCGTGAGTGAGCCGCTAAATAATTCCGCAAATCCAAGTATTGATGGCGTAAAAGTGTTAGTTGTTGATGATAATATTGATATCTGCGATTTTTTAGTTTTTGCATTAGAACAGTATGGAGCGGTAGTCATGACTGCGGATTCTGTTAGGGAAGCATTAAAATCTCTGGAACAATTTCCAGTAGATATCTTAATCACTGATATTGGAATGCCAGAGGAAAATGGTTATAATTTACTTGATCAAATCAGGTCTTTAGAATCTACCGAAAAAAGACAAATACCTGCGATCGCACTCACAGGTTATACTGCAAATGAAGTCATTTCCCAAGTATTAAATGCTGGGTTTCAAAAGTGTCTTTCTAAACCCGTAGATCTATTTGAATTAATTACAGTTATTTCCGAACTGGTAAAATAATTTAAATTGTGTTAAAATATCAATGGATAAATTGCTTACCAAGGTGTATTAATCAACAATTACTCTAAATTATGAACCAACCACTAAACCAAGAACAATTAAACCAGATCATTGCTGAAGTTCAAACATTACAATTACGTCAAGAATCAGAACTTAATCAACAGCAAATTAAAGAGATTTTACAAGATTTAAATCTACCACCGGAATTATTAGATGAAGCCTTAATTCAAATTCGGCGTAAACAAGCTTTAGAAGTTCAACAAAGCCGTAATAAATTAATTGGTTTCGTAGTGGCGACATCTGTAATTATCGGTATAGGATTAACAGTGTTTTTTCATCAACAAAAAAGTTCTTTATTGGCTAATATTTCCGCACAACAAGACAAAATTACCCTAACATCAAATAATGAAAATTTAAAAAATATCTCCCGTCAAGCTAATTCAGAACTTGTTTATCGTGTGACTTTGAAAAATGCACCTATAGGTAAAAAACTCAATCTTTCTTGTAATTGGATTGACCCAAATGGTCAAGTTGTTAAACAAAATCAATATCAAACTCGTGAAATAAAAACTTCAGTTTGGGATACTGTTTGTCGTTATAGTATTAATCCTACCGCATCTGTGGGAAATTGGCAAGTACAAATGTTGCTTGAAGGTCGGAAAATTAGTGAAGAAACTTTTGTGGTGCAATAGTTATGTTTCCCTATCATTTTATTGGTTATTGGGGTGATAAAAGCAAAGAGTTTCTCACGCAGAGGCTCAGAGGCGCGAAGAGAGGAGGTGAGGAAGAGAAGTTTTTTTGGGATGTTGTTTATATTGGTTGTGAGTCTTTACCTGTATTACCAAAAAATACGATTGCGGGTATTTCGGCTGGGGGTTTTTCGATCTTAGATGTTTGGGTGAAGATAACAGATAATCAGTTAATTTTGGGGTGCGAAATTTTTGGTAAAGTGCCTTTATTTTGGACTCAGCAAGGTGGAGTAATTTGGTTTTCTTCTCAGTTACAATTGCTTTTAGAAATCATAGAAAAACCGGAGATTAATATTTCTGGTTTATATGGTTATAGTTGTTTTTCCTATGTTCCTAATCCTCTCACTCCTGTTAATCAAGTGTTTTCTGTGACTGCGGGAACTGAGATGATTTTTAATGGGGTTGCTTCTCCTCAAGTTGATAATATTTATCAATGGTGTGAATCAAAGGAACAAATTAAAGATGAAAATACCGCAGTTTCTCAATTACAATTTTTATTAAAAAATGCAATTCAAACACAAATTTCTGATTTAAAAGATCAACCTGTGGGGGTTTTTCTGTCTGGAGGTTTGGATTCTTCTATTGTTGCGTCTTTATTGGTAGAAGCTGGGGTAAAAGTTCGCGCTTACACTTTAGATTTTGGTAATGTGGGTATTCCTGAATATCCCTATGCGGAACAAGTGGCGGAATTTCTTAATATTCCTTTAGTGAAAGTTGATGCTAGTCCTGGTAATATTAAAAAGGCTTTAATTCCTACTGTAAAAGCTTTAGATTTACCCTTTGGTGACGGTGTAACTGTTCCTTTATATCTCTTAAATCAAATTGCTTCTCAAGAAACTCAGGTGATTTTTAATGGTGAAGGTGGTGATCAATTATTTGCCGGTTGGACTAATAAACCTTTAATTGCTGCGGGTATTTATCAATATGAATATCCTGATCAAATAGAAAGTTTTATTAACCAATATCTTCGCACTTTTCACCGTTTTTGGAGTTATGAAAAACGGATTTATCAGCCAGAAATATATGCTCAGATTCAGGGTTTAAATGCTCAGGAATGGTTATTAAATGCTCTTGATTCTGATTTTTGTCCTTCGTTATTATCTCGCCTCCGTCGCGCTAGTTTAATGTTAAAAGGAGCGCGAAATATTCACCCCCGTGCGACTGCGTTGGGTTTTGCTCATGGTTTGGTGGTGCGATCGCCTTTTTGTGATTTACTGTTAGCAGAATGGACTTTTCAGCTATCTGGTGAACTGTGTTTACACGGTGCTTGTGAAAAGTATATTCTTAAACGCGCTGTAGAAAATTGGCTACCTAAGGAAATCGTTTGGAGACAAAAACGCGGTATGGGTGTTCCCCTCACCTCCTGGTGTCTAAATAATTTTTGGCATGATATTGGTAATTGGCTGAATCCTGGTATACTAAAATGGGAAGGTTGCTTTTTTCCTGATATTGCGTCACAAATTGTTACAGGTCAACTGGGGGGACAAATTCAAGGACGACGTATTGGTGAAAGTCTGTGGTTATTGATAATGTGGCAACTTTGGCGCTATCATGTTTTTGGTTCTAAATTAGGCAAAAAGTCTTTATATCATCCATTTATTTTACCTCGATGGTTATGGAAAAAGTACCACCAATTCCCAATTTAGAACTAGAGCTTGCACAAGAGTTATTGCAAGTTCATGGTTCTCCTTTATACGTTTACGATAGCGATATTTTACGTCAAACTATTGCAGCTATTACGGAAGCTATTAGTTATCCCCATACTAAGTTTCATTTTGCTAGTGTGACAAATGGTAATATCGCATTACTAAAAATATTTAAAAACGCCGGTTGGGGACTTCATGCTAATACTCCGGGTGATATTTATTTGGGTTTAAATGCTGGTTTTTATCCCCATGATATCGTCTATAGCGGTAGTAATTTAAATCGGGAGGAAATGGAACAAGTTATCAATTGGGGTGTGACAACCCTCAATTTAGATAGTATTTCTCAGTTGCGTTTGTGTTGTGAGGTTTTTTCATTTCGTGCAAAGACACAGAAAAACACAACAGAAAAGTTAAATCTTGGTTTGCGGTTAAATATTTCGGAGGATAGTCGTATTGGTGTTAGTTCTCTAGATTTTAATGAGGCTATTTCTATTAGTCATGCTGTAGGTTTAAAGATTTCTGGTTTACATTTTTATCGCGGTACAGGAACTAATGCAACAACAGCCTTTATTGATGTAATTGATTCGATTTTAGCAACTGCAAAAAAGTTACCAGATTGGCAATATTTAGATTTTGGTGGTGGTTTTGGTTATCCCTATCATCATGATCATGTAGCTTTTGATTGGCAATTATTTGGAAATCAATTAACTAATAAAATTAGTGAAATTGACAAAAATATTAATTTAATTATTGAGCCAGGACGCTCTTCTGTAGCGGGTTGTGGTACTTTATTAGCTAAAGTTGTTTCGGTAAAATGGCAAGGAGAAAAACAAATTATCGGTGTAGATTCTACTATTGCTAATATTGCTGTTATTTCTGTACATGGAGGTTATCGAGAAATTATAACTTTGAAAAATTCAACTTCTCAAAAATATCTAACTGACGTTTGTGGAAATACCACATATTCACGAGATTATTTAGGCAAAAATTGTCAACTTCCCGCTTTAGAAATTGACGATATTATTGCTATTTTAGATGTTGGTGCTTATGGTTATGCTATGTCTTCTCACTTTTTACATCGTCCCAGACCTGCGGAAGTCTTGTTAGAAAATGGTACATATCATTTAATTCGTAAACGGGAAGATTACAGCATTTTACTTAACAATCAAATCATGTAAAATTCGACCTCTTTAATTATTAATTAATTCCCAAAATAAGAATAGAAGTCGAGTATCTAAAACCACAATTTTTAACCAAATCAAAACTAACAAAACCATGAAATGTATTAACTGCGGAACTGACAACAAATTAAAAGACAGAACAGCAAATCAAGGAAGATGTATTAAATGTAATCATCCTTTTGTTTTTGAACCTACAAGTATGGGAACTGCAAAAATTAACGATTCTATGTTTGCTAAAACATTAGCAGATATTTCAGCTAGTTATACTTTATATTTTACACCGAAACAACTCCTTTATTTTTTAGATAGTCGGGTTAGAAAAAAGGCATTTCAAACAGCAGGATTTTGGTTTTCATATCTTTTTTTGAATGTTTGGGTAACAAGTTTTGTTGGAGCATTTACTGCTTTTATACCTAATTCTTTTCTTGTTGTTAATCTAGTTTACCAAGCAGGTACAATTTGGTATTTATTTAATAACACAAATTCAAGTAGATTAAACAATGCTAGTCGGAAAGCAAGTGCTAAAACCTTACAAAGACTGGGAGTGGTCATTCTGGTAGTGGGAATATCAGCAAGTTTATTTGTGTTAAATTCTTTCCCTGGTTTCTCTATTGTAGTAATTTTAGGGTTGCTATCAATATTTTTAGGAACTAGACAGTTAAGAAAAGTCGAAAATCTACCACAGGAACTTTTATTTTCTTCCATAGATTTAGATAGGTGGTTGATAAAATGGCAACAAATAAATGGTAAAGTTGATAAAGTTCTAACTTCACAACAAGAACAAATTGCACCTACATCTATTAACCCCGATATAAAAGCTTATAGTTTTGATAGATTAGTAGTTTGTGATAGTGCTAATATTGCACAATTATTAATTGCTAATAATTTCCACTTTGAAAATAACTGTGCAATTCTCAGCATTACTGGTTATCCCCAAAGCATTTTCAATACTACAATGGAAATGTTACGACGTAACCCTGATTTAAAGGTTTATGCTATTCATGATTGTAGTTCCAAAGGTGTCAGTTTAGTTCATCATCTCCGTACCAGTGAAAAGTGGTTTTTAAATAGCAATGTAACAATTATTGACCTGGGACTTTTACCCCGTCAAATTATTGCGAGTCAGGGAAAAATGTTTACTCGGTTTTCTTCACAGTTAAAAGACGAAGCTAAAAAATTATCTGTAGATATTCGTCTGACTTTAACTGCTGACGAATTAGCTTGGTTAGATACTGGTAATTTTGTCGAATTGGAATCTTTTACCCCACAAAAATTAATTCAAGTTCTCAGACATGGTATTTCTGGAAGCTTGAATTTAGAAAGTGATGATAGTAGTATAATTTTAATTGGTGATTCAGGTATTAATTCAGGAAATGATATTTACATGGTAGAAAATTTTGGTTAAATGAACATGGGTGTCACTCATATAGCAATTCAAGCTCAAAAAATACACCCCAACCGTACCCTTTCCAAAGTATAGGGAAAAGGTAATTTTGTACAGCGTTTTCCGCTCTTATGAGGTACAAAGTTAAATCATAAAACTCTTGTGGTGCGGGCATCTTGCCCGCTAGATATGTACTCATAACACCAGTAAATAGCGAAAGTATAAAGAAACTTTGAATAATAAATTAACAGGGTTATTAGAAATATTTCATACTCATGAATTGTCATTAGAAGAAATTACAGAAGAAGTTGAAATTGTCCGTTCTCAAATTTATGACCGAAAACACAATATTTAAGATAATTATTAATGTTGATAATGTTGGGTTTCCTTGGGTCAACCCAACCTACAATGAAGATTTACCTATTCGCCAAATATTGATACATTTCCCATCTAGCATTAACTTCCATTTGCGCTTGTTCTAGCAATAATTTCGCCACCTCTGGCTTACTTTTCGTCAACATTTTAAACCGATTCTCTTGATACATTGACTTTTCTACCGACTCAGAAGGCGCTTTCATATCCAATTGTAGGGGATTTCTACCCTGTGATTGTA
>Ga0207418_100141_pt1 | contig 17669 bp, 13 predicted proteins | sample LakMenEpi05Aug08_FD_150669 | JGI IMG/M metagenome (GOLD analysis project Ga0207418, IMG submission 150669) | Freshwater microbial communities from Lake Mendota, WI - 05AUG2008 deep hole epilimnion (SPAdes) | ecosystem: Environmental > Aquatic > Freshwater > Lake > Epilimnion/Euphotic zone ...
GAACTTTTTGAATTTGTTCTTTCTACAGTTTTAAGGTTTAAAGCTTGTACAACTTTATTTGATTTAACAGGTTTTTTTGCCATATTTTGTGTTTGTATTAATTTTTTTTATCTTTGACTTGAGAAAAATTCATTTTTATTTATAAGATTTTAGGTTAGTTTTTTGGAATTGGCAAAGTAATCAATATTATATCAAATTGATAATTTTAAACAGGTTATGATACTAAATTAGGATTTAGAAATTTTATTTTTGGTAATTGACCAAACTAAAAAAGCTTAGAATTTTGAGAAATAAATTAGTATGCCTAAGCTCCACGACACTCACGTTCATTTAGATATTTTATTGGCATTTTTAAAGATGATTCCAGAGATTCGTGAGGAAGCTGAGGAAGATAATTTTTTGCCTAATTTAAGCGATCAAAAGCGAGTTGAAATTGTCGCCAAAATTGACGAATTGTTAGTAAATCACGATTTTGTAATTCAATCCACGGTTAGTTTTAAAAACTTTGCTTTCGTCCAAAAATTACTCGGGAAAAATTCCAAGATTAAATATCTGCTAGGATCTCACCCAGAACTTGTAAGTGAAAAATTTGACCTCCAAAAATACCTTCGAGATCAAGCTGAATTTGTTAAAAACGAATTGCCCAAAAGTTTTGATTTGATAGGAATTGGCGAATCCGGTTTGGATTATCACTATACTCAAAATCCTGAATTGATCGCTACTCAAAAAGAGCTTTTTGTTTCGGATATCGGTTTGGCTTTGAGCTTAAATTTACCACTGGTGATTCACTGTCGAAATGCTTTTGCTGACTTGATCGACATTCTAAAAAACTTTCCCAAAATTCATGGTAATTTTTTGATTCACTGCTACACTGGCGACAAAGAAACCCTCAAGCAAATTTTGGATCTTGGCGGAAAAGCTGCGTTTGGTGGGATTATTTCGTTTGGAAAAAGTGCAGACAGTATTCGAGAAGCTTTAAAATACTGCCCAGCCGATTCGTTTGTACTGGAGACAGATTTACCATTTTTGACTCCAACTCCACACCGTGGACAGACCAATTTACCTGAGTTCATAAAGTTAGTAGCTCAAAAAGCTGGTGAAATTCGAGGTGTCAGTACAGCTACAATTTGGGAGCAGTCGTTTGGGAATGTAAAGGGGTTGTTTTAAGCTGATAGTTATTAAAATTTTAGTTTTAAATTCAAATATTTTGTAAGTTTGTCATACTCAATTTTTTTGATATAGTTTTCCATGTATTCGTAGTCCGGTTTTCCTTGATTGTTGGTTGGTAAGAGGATTATTTCTTTTTTGATTCTTTGGTCATTGATTTCACGATTAAAGCTGTATTTTTCACCAACTCTTTTTGTAATATTTGAAATAAACAGATAGATAAACTCGTTGAAATTTTCGTTTGCTAATTTTGTAACATGATCACTTGCCACAAAAGAAAACGGTTGATAGAAAGTAGCTCCTACACTACCACTATTGGCGATAGTCAAACAGTTATTAAAAAATCTGACATTTTCTGTGTTGCTCACAAATCCATCCACACCGTTATTCATTGCAGTTGAGGAAATATAAGGTATTCTACCTTTTTTATGATCGTCTTTTTTTAACCTCCTGCCCCGTTGTATATCTGTAAAAATCTCATTTAAATAAAACTCCGCCCATTCTTTTTCTTTAATACTTGCTACTGATTTGAAATCTTTTACCTGATCAATTCTTTTTACTAAATAATTTCTATATTTTTTTAATTTTCTCTGCTCAACCTCCTTTATAAACCCCTCCATGAAAGCATAATCAGGCTCACCTTGTAGAGTTATGGGGAGTAGGATTTTCTTTTTAGGTAAATCCGAACTTGAAATCTGATCTCCATATGAAAAAATAGAGGCAGTTCTTTTTAGACATAATATAATAAATTCTGCTAAATACTTATTCAAAGAGCGGTCAGAAATTTTTATAGCGTGTATTTTCATATCCAAACTTGCAATGTAAGGATGGTAAAACAAGGAACCTAAAAACGAAACTGAAATAAAATTTGATAGCTCTTTGTAATTTTTGTGTTGAATTGTTTTGTAAAAATTAAAAATACCATTATTACTATCCGTTGCTGTTATTCTGGGAGTTGCACCCTGTTTTAATACATCTCTAGGTACAAGATTACCTGTATAGACATCAAAAATCTTACCTATCTCAAACTCACCCCATTCAACATTTTTTAGATTTTTCTCCATAAAACTACTTTTCATTTTCAAATAAATACTCCCTGTCCTGCATAATCATACCAAACTCAAAAGTCAGGTAATCAGAGACAGTTTTTTCAAAATCCTGCTCAGCAGGTATTTCGTCATTAAAATAATAAAAAGAGTGTAGCCACTCATCAGTAGGTTCAACGGTGGTTTTTACCATAAATTTGGTTTCAGCTGGTTTATCGTGCAGCCAACAGTCCAATAAATGAGATTTTTGGGATTTTGCCCTCTCGGTTTCTACCAGTCCGATATGTTTACTAACTACAAATCCGTCATCTTCATAATTTACAAATTTACAGTATTTTTTGTTGGAATGTGGCTTGTGAGCAGTAAAAATAGCAATACAGGGATTGGTGCCGATGCCGTAAAAAGTGTTTTTATTTAGAGTGATTACTCCCTCTAGGGTGTGATTTTTCAAGATTTGTGCTTTAATTAGCTTATCTTCTTTAGTTTTACCGACCATGGTGGATTGAGGCACAATAGCTACACACCTCCCACCGTCTTCCAAGCTATCCAGCAAGTGTTTGATAAAATTAATTTCTGATAAATGAGCCGTGTCTTTGCCTTTTGCCTGTGAATATGGCGGATTGATAAAACCTACAGTGTATTTTTTTTGTCTCAAAACTTCTGCACCTTGTTTTAAAAAATCCAGATTTTCCAAGTTACTCTTCCCATCACCCCTGAGTATCATGTTTGTTGTGGCGATCGAAAACATGTCAGGTTTAATCTCAATTCCGTGAATTCTATCTTTTTTAATTTTTAATTTTTCTTCCATATCGTCTGTTTGCTCCAGCATTTTATGCATCGCCGCAACCAAAAACCCACCTGTCCCACAACATGGATCAAACACTTTGTCTGTTGGTTTTATATCCACCAAATCCGCAAACAGCTCTGTAATATGGCGAGGTGTCAACACTATACCCAAAGATTGCCCATCTCCGCCTGTATAACGCATAAACTCACCATAAAACCTACCCAGCACATCTTCTGTAGAGCTGGAAACCATGCTGGCGTATACATTTTTTTGTATATATTCTGCAAAATATTTTATTGGAGTCTTGCCCAATCGTTCGTCAATTTCATTTAGCGGAAGGTTACTTTTAACGATATTAAAACTAGCTATAACCTGCTGTTTTTTACTATCCGGTTTTACATCTACTCGATCCATATGAGTAGATAAGGCGTCATAAATTTTTTGTCCGTCCGTTTTTAGAGTATCTCCAGTGAGGGAATTTATCTCAAAAGAATCTTCTCTGAGGGCGAGTAAAATAGCTGAGACAATTAGAGGTTTTTCTTTATCGCCTAATTGCCCATAATTTCGCAAGGCTTCGTGTAATTCTGCTGATTTTTTGAGAATATCTTGCAATTCCAAAGCTTCCTGTGGAGTTTCGCCCAACACTTGCTCTTTGTAATATTTTTCTATGTTTTTTGCTGAGAAGTTTTCAAAATTTTCTACTTCAGGCAATAATTTATACCCATTTTCATCCACAAAAATCGGTCTAATGGTGTGTCGTTTTTCACCTCCGGTGCAACCAAAAGCAAATATTTTTTTAAAGTTTGTGTTTTTTACGATATGACTAGCATAGTGCAAAGCTCCATTTTCAGCATACCCTTCAATAGCTTTTTGAGTAGTAGCTAAAATTTCATTGTCACTGTCTTCAAACAACACCTGTTTATCAGGCTCATCTTTATCTTCAATTACCAAAATAAAATTAGCCAACTGAGCAACAAATTCAGGGTAACCTTTTTTTCCTGTTAGTTTTTTAGATGCAGTTTTCAACGCCTCATTTACTTCGATCAGGTGGCTTTCGTTTGGCGTGTGTTTTATGCCAGCACTGTCCAAAAGTTTACTAATAAACAGATCAGTTTTTCGCTCGTTTGCCATATTGCTATTTTAAAGTGTAAAAAATGCATGAGGTCAAACCTTTAGACCGTTTTATACAGCTAGTAGCTGAAATTAGAGGTCTCAGTACAGTTACAATTTGGGAGCAGTCACTTGGGAATACCAGAAAATTATTCGGAGTTGAAAAAATAGTCTAAATAATCTCTTAGACATAGTTGACAGTTCTGTATAAATTACTAACTAAATCAGAATTTCCAAATTTAGGAGCAAAATGCTTGAAACAAATGAATTTTCTGACATACAGCTAAAGCAGCTATCTTTAAAATTTGCCCAGGAGATCAAAAAAGCCAGTAAAAATGAAATTTCTGAGCTTAGTTTTGACTCCAATAAAATCGATAATTTTACCCAAATAAAAACCCAAAAACCTTTTCAAATTTTGTATATTGGAGGCTCACACATCGAGTCGGCAATTGTTAAAAAAAAACCAAACGGACAAACTGTTATCTTGGAAACTCAGAATTTTGACCTACAAAAAATTAACTCTAGCGAAGAATTTTACGATATAATTTGTGCTAAAATTTCTCCAAATATTGATTACCTTTTGGTAAATATTGCCGCTCACTTAAAGCTGGTTTCGGATCAAAAAAAAGTGGATAGTATTTTGGTCAAAAATCACCGTATTCACAATTTGGAAGGTTTAATCGGCAAACAAATTGGTGGCGAATTAGAAACCCAAATTCAACAAAAAACTGGCAGACAAATTCAAGTTTCAACCCTCAACAATTTGGTAAGTTTGGGAATGCTTGCTAGGGAAAATAAAAATAATTTTGCAACTACAATTGCTGGAGTTGTGGCAACTGGAATCAACTTTGGGTTTTTCCAGGACCAGTCCAATTTTATCAATCTGGAAGCGGGAAAATGGAAGATTGGTGAAAATCAAATTTCAGATATTGCCAGTACAAAAGGTATTATACGAAGTTACAACCTAGAAGCCGAGAAATTAAATCTGACTAAGATTGACTCAGTTTTGAGCATCAACAAAATCCTTAAAAGGCAAGGTGATTCACTAGAATTTGAAATTTTAAATCAACTCATAATTCAGTCCGCAAAACTGGTTGCAACTCAAATTGCCGGGATTTATTTTTACAAAAAACAGCTACTTCAAAAATCTAATTTACAGCTTAAATTTTTATTAGAAGGGTCGCTGTTCTGGGAAGTTTTAGGATATAAAGAATTAGTTGAAAAAACTCTTTTAGAAATTGGTTTGGAGCTGGGGCAAATTCATTTTTCACGAGTCAAATTCGGATTTATTTTAGGTTCGTCAAAATCTGTTCGAGTTCAAATTATTTTGGAAGAAAAGAGGGTTTTTAGAGTATCAAAGTTATTTGCTTTTAGGTTCAGCTTTAGTTGGTTTAGTTTGGCGCCGCCGATGGGAATTTAGCTCAGTCGTTTAAATTATTTTGTTTTTAGATTACTTCAAATTATAAGTACAAATCCTTGTTTTGAGGTCTTTATAGCAATTTTATTTTAGATTGAGTTCAAATTCTATCTCGTTTAGTAATCCAGTTTTAGAATTTTAAGTCCATTTTTGGATTTGGGTTACTGTATTTTTTATTTTATTTTTTTTATGGAACTAACAATGTTCAAAACCCCTCAATGTTCAATTGATTCTAATGCAGAAGAAAAGCTTCTTAGTATTTTTTCTTTTTTAGAAAATCCCAAATATGTTGCGGATCGATCAAATCACTTTGATCAAATAGACACAAACAAAATTCCACAAACAAAAATTTCAGAGTTGGAGCAAGTTCAAACAGAGATCAATCAAACCGAAAATGAAAACCAAAAACTAGGCTTAGCTCAAAAAATGGCAGATATTTTTGATGAAATTTATTGGCATCAGCAAAGAGAAGTAAAGATTTTAGAAAACTCAGATAATCCTAATCTGTGCGAACAAATAAAAAGACCTGATTATAATCCTGAGAGTTTCGGACAGGTTTTGGACTCTGTAATTTCAGATCTTGATAGCGGAGTTTCACTTTTAGCTACACCAATCAACAGTTCAACTCGAATAGGTTCTAGACCTGCAAATGCCAGAAGTGTAAGTTTTGATCAGCTATCAGGTGACTTTAGAAATTTGTACACAAAATCTTTTTACAACTCTCCAACAATTCGAGGCAGTGAATATCCAAGAGCTATAAATTCACCAGAAATGGAAGGAATTAAAGAAGAGGTTCGTGAGTATTTAAGAGAAGCTAATTTAAGAGTTGTAATTCCTTTTGTTGATGAAAGTACGGTGCTTGTCGATGCACGATACGCATCTAGTTTAGTTGGAGAAGGCAAAGTTCTGACACCAAATGCAGTTCTAGAAGGTAAAGAAGGTCTGGTTGAAAGTAGGCAGGCTAGTATTGAAAAGCAAGGAGCAAAATATCTCGATCAAAGAGCAATGCTTTCATCCATAGATTGGGAACAGCTGGGCAGAATAGGAGTGTTACCAGTGGATTCTTTCAACTTTGATACAGGCAGACTTGAAAACGGTATTGGCACAAAAGGTGCTACTTTGTTGGCGGCTTATTTGGATCTTTTGAAGCAAGAACAAAATGGTGAAATAAACGATGATACGATTATCCTCTTGCATGATTCTGATATTATAAATCCAGCTGATTATGGAGCAATAGAGATGTTAGGAATAGCTATGAAAGATAACCAAGAAAGGTTTAATAATATTGCAGATGCTTTTATGATAGCCAAGTCTGGGGTTGGAAGAAACAACCAGCTAACCAATCTGTTTCATGATCAATTTGCAATGCAGTCCAACAATCCCCAAATTCGCAAACTTGCATTAGGTTTGAGTTCTATACTTTGGCCACATACCGGAGAAAGAGCTATGAAATGGGGACAAATTAAGCAAATGCCAATACCACTTGGAATGGCAGTAGAGCATATCTTTAATATTCATGCCATGAGTAAATCGATTTTAACAGGCAATCAAAATCTTTTGCAGGTACTTAATCCAGTTCCTAAAAAAGAATGTGGAATTTCTGACTCAACTAGAGAGTGGAATGAGATGAGTGTGTTGGCTCAACATATGCAAAAAGTATTGAGCTGGATGGATGCAAACAACTTATCAAGTCTATCAGATTTAAACCCTCTACAAATAGCACAACTAAACGATTTTACAAGAGAAAAACTTTCTATAGTGACTATTGCGGATGAGTCTACACAAAGACCTAAACAAGCGTATGTTTCACAGCAAGGGCTTTTATTACCAAGTCTAAATCAAATGCTTGCCAATAAGGTTATTCAAACTAAAAACTCAAAACAACCTAAAAATGTGAATCAAGTTAAAGTATCTCAATATTCACTCAAATAAACTTAAAAAAACTATAATATGAACTATAATCAAGAAATTGATAAAATCAAACAAGCTCTAAACTACACTTACAAAGGAATTATCAAACCTGCAAATAAAGCCTTAAAATACGATTACCTCGTTCCAGCTGGACCTTACACAGAGCAGTGGGATTGGGATGCCTTTTTTATGGCAGGAGCTTTAAGTTCTCAAGGCATTAAAAATGCAATTTTTTTAAAAAACTGGTCATTGAATTATATTTTAAACTCTCAAGAAAATGGTAAGGTAGCGGGCTGTATTACACCTGAAGGTGATGACCCAAGATTGAATCAAATGAAACCGTTACTAGCTCAAGGTGTGCTACTAGCTTCAAAATATTTGCAGGATTGGGATTGGTGCAAAGATTACTGGGGAAAAATTCAAAAAATTGTAAATTATAGATTTGATCATTTTTGGGTGGAAAAATATGATCTTGGAGTGTGGTACGACAGCATGGAATCAGGTGCGGATAACAATGTAGCTTCTTTAAACTACCCCAACAAAAGCGTTATTTCTGTTGATTTCAATACTTTTATGTACCGTGAGTGCAAAGCGATGTCTCAAATTGCAGATAAGGTTGGACTTGCTAAAGATTCTACATGGTATACCCAAAAAGCTGAGAAGATAAAAGAAAATATGCTAAAATATTTGTGGAGTGAAGAAGATGGGATTTTTTGGAACTTGGATATTTCAAATGGTGAATATATCAAAAGAATAAGCTATTCTTGTTTTTTGCCACTCTGGGAAGATATTCTTAGCAGTCATCAAGCCGAAAAAACTATCAAAAATTATCTACTTAATACAGATCATCTTTTATCAGATTATGGAATACGAACACTTTCAAAGCAAGATATTGAATACAACAATATAAACATGATAAAACCACACTCAAACTGGCAAGGACCGATTTGGCCAATAGCAAATTATCTGCACATTCAAGGTCTTTTAAATTATGGGTTTACCAAAGAAGCTATTGAGATATGCCTTAAAATTCACAATTTATTATTGCAAGATATTCAAAAATCGGGAGGTATGCATGAAAATTACGATGCTGAAAACGGACAGCCTTTAGCAGCTCCAAATTTTATCAGCTGGAATATCTTGTTTGATAATTGCCTCAACGAAATAATAAATAATAGACAACCTTTTGAAATTTAAATTTTTTTATAAAACTTATGCCTCTAAAAAACAAACCCCAGCTAATCACATACGCTGACAGCCTTGGTACAAATCTACAAGAATTACACTACGTTCTAAACCGCTACCTCAAAAAATCCATCGGAGGAGTTCACCTTTTACCTTTTTACCCGTCCACTGCAGATAGGGGATTTTGCCCGACCGCTTATGATTTGGTTGACCCAAAATTTGGTACTTGGGACGATGTCGAGAAGATTGGAAAAGATTTTGATCTGATGGCAGATTTTATCCCAAATCACATCTCCAGAAGCTCAATTTTCTTTCAAGATTACCTCAAAAATGGTCAAAAATCGGAATATTACGACATGTTTTTGCAAATCCAAAAGCTTTGGCCAGAAGGTAGAATTCCCGAAGAAGAGCTAAAAAATATATATCTGCGAAAACCTTCCTCACCTGAAACTTTAATTGATTTTCCAGACGGTCACAAAGAATACATTTGGCAAACTTTTGAGTCGGATCAGCAGATCGACCTAGATGTAAATTCTCCCGTTTATCGCAATGTTTATGCGGGATTTTTCTTGTACATGCTTCGAAGAGGTGTAAAACTTGTTCGTCTTGATGCGGTTGGATATGTCACCAAAAAAGTAGGCACAAGTTGCTTTTTTGTGGAACCTCAAATCTGGGAATTTTTGGATTGGATTAAAAAATTTAGCGACGCTTTTGACGCCGAGCTTTTACCCGAAATTCACGGAAATTGGAGCTACCAACAAAAATTTAGCGATCACGGATTACGAACCTACGATTTTCTTTTGCCACTCATGACAGCTCAGGCGATATTTGATGGCTACAGCCCAAACCTCAAAAACTGGCTGCAAGTTTGCCCAAGAAAACAAGTTACGACTCTAGACACTCACGATGGAATCCCAGTGGTTGATTGTGAAGGCTACATGAAACCTGAAGAAATGGAGAGAACTTGGCAGAAAATGGTGAATGAATATGATGCCCAAATCAACTACAACTACAGCGGAGACGGCACCAAAGAAGTGTATCAAATTGATGGCTCATACTATTCACTTTTGGGTGAAAACGACGACGCTTACATCACAGCTCGCACCGTGCAAATGTTTGCTCCAGGTATCCCGCAAGTTTATTATAACGGGCTTTTGGCAGGCAAAAACGACTTTGAGGCGATTCACGCTTTGGCTGAAAAAGTTGGAGGTTGGGGTAGGGATTTAAACCGTCACAACTACGATCTAAACGAGGCTGAAAAAGAATTTGAAAAACCCGTGGTAAAGCGGCTCCTTAAACTCATGGAATTTCGATCGGAATGCCTAGCTTTTGATGGAGAATTGGAAGTTTTGGAGTCAGATTCTAGCACCCTAAACCTAATCTGGAAAAATCAAAATCACTTTGCTAAAGCCGTTATTGATCTAAAAAATTACAAGTCTGAAATTGAATACACGAAGCCAAGTGGGGAGGTTGTTAAGTTTATATCCTAGAGTTTATAACCTCTTTAAGAACCTGTTTAAGATTCCACACAATCTCAGATTTAAGATGAGAAAATTACAACTGTCTGAACAAAAAAGTAAGTAAATCGCAGTTTTTAGATGTCAGTATTTGGAATTTTTGAAGCTAAATTTGAGATTAGAATAAATATTAAACAGGTTCTAAAATTTCCATAGTATTATTCCTCAAGAGCGAGTTTTAAAATCCTCGGATCACAAATGCTACTGCGGTGTAGATTCATTCTTTTGTAGAGTGGGAAAAATTTGTCTTGAATGTTCAAATCCTTTTTTCTAAAACCGGTTAATCCGTGAGTTAGGCTACCTGAAGTTAAAAAATACGCCAACAAAGCATTGTCCCAAGGACACCATAAATTAAGTACTTTTAGACTGTTTAGCTTGTTTTTGGTTGATTCCGAGACAATATATTTTTTGGGAATACAGGCTTGTACAAAAATAATTTTTTGAACCGAGGGCGGGAGCTGGTGGGTTTTTAAGTACTCCAAAAGCAAATAACAACCGAGCGAGTGAGCCACCACAGTTTTATAGTTTTTTTGACTTACAAAATCAGCCAAATCCTGCATCATCTCAGCATTTTCAATTTTCTCCTTTTCTTTTTCAAAAAGCTTGAGGTGTTCAAAAGGGTTTAGGTATTGTCTTAAACTCCAAATTAAAGTTTCACTCCAACCAAAAGCCTCAGTCGAGCCATTTTCTACAAGCTCTTTAAAAGCATCAAATCGCATGTCTTTGCCGTATTCAAAGTTGATTTTGGGAACTTTTATACCAGCTCCATAACCGTGAATTAGTAAAATTTCTTGATTTTGAGACACTTATATTCTGTTATTACATCAATTTAGATTTTTTGCAATTTCAGAGTTTAGCTTTGTCTTAAAATATTACTCACCTTTATCCTCTAGCCATTTTTCGGCATCAATTGCAGCTTTGCAGCCTTGTCCTGCGGCAGTTATGGCTTGTCTGTAGATCTGATCTTCGACATCTCCAGCTACAAAAATTCCCTCCACATTACTCATGGTTAGGTATTTGCTAATGCGATCTTCGGGTGATTTTTGGGATTGTGGAACTAGATAACCGACTTCATTCATATCCAATTTTCCTTTTACAAATCCAGTGTTTGGAGTGTGTCCGATCGCCACAAAAACCCCATCTAAAGTCATTTCTGAGCTTTCACCAGTTTTGGTATCTTCTAGTTTTATACCAGTTACTTGATCGCTGCCGACAAATTCTACAATTTTTTTGTTCAAAATAAATTCGATTTTAGGGTTGTTTTTAGCTCTTTCAAGCATGATTTTGCTAGCTCTAAACTCTTCACGGCGGTGAATTAGATAGACCTTGTCAGCAAATTTGGTCAAAAAGTTTGCCTCCTCCATGGCTGAGTCTCCGCCGCCGGCTACAGCTATTGTTTTACCTCGGTAAAAAAACCCGTCACAAGTTGCACAGCTGTGATAACCTTTGCCTACAAACTGCTCTTCACCTGGGATTCCTAGGTATTTGGCGGACGCTCCGGAGGCTATAATTACAGCATCAAAGCTCTCTTCTTTACCCCCCAAAAGTAATTTGAATGGCTCAGTTTTTTTGGTTTTATCGACTTCGATACCTCTGACTTCATCAAAAACCATCTTGGCACCGAAGTGTTCGGCTTGTTTTTGCACAAGTTCCATCAGTTCTGGACCCATCATGCCTTGTTTGGTTTGGTTGCTCCAAGCTCCAGGAAAATTTTCGATTTCGGTGGTCGTGGTTAGCTGACCTCCGGGTTGAATTCCAGTAAAAACTGTGGTGTCTAGCTCTGCTCGAGAAGTGTAAATAGCTGCAGTTAGTCCGCTTGGACCAGAGCCAATGATGGCTATTTTGTGAGATTTTTTGGTGTTGTTGTGTAAATTGTTGGACATATTTTGAGTATTAAGAATATTTAGTTTGTTTGTGATTTGGTCAATCATGGTTTGATGGTTTTGGCTGCCGCCAAGTTCTAATAAAATGCTGGAATTATCAAATTTGGTTTGGGTTGATTCCACCAAAAAGAACCTTGGAATTGTGGGGATATTAAAGCCATATTTAGCTATTAAATCACGATTATAGTCTCGGTTGATTTTCAAAAACCTCACTTTATCTTGAAATATTTTTTCCTTACTCACTTCTTCAAAAATTGGAGCCATAATCTTGCATGGACCGCACCAATCAGCATAAAAATCGATTACAAAATGACCTTTGTTGGTCTCCATAAAAGTTTCGAACTCTTGCAAATTCTGAATTTGGGTTACTGACATATTTTATATTAAAGGTTTTGTTTGAATTCAATAAATCTAAAATTTAAGTTAAAAATAAACTTGGCTTAAATTCTATTAGTTACAAAATTAAACTAAGTTAATAAAAGTTATCTAGTATTGTCAAGTAGGATTTTTGCTACAGATAAAAGGTGCAACTCCAGCACAAATCGATGAGGCAGCTAGTGAAGTTTTTGGTGAAATTAAAACTATTCTAAAACAATTCGGGATAGATTTGGATGAATAGTGTAAGATGATCAAAAACCCATAATCCTATTTGTAGATATTAAATATTATTATAAAAACCCATAATCCTATTTGACACTAATAAATATTATTATAATTATCTTTAGTACAAATTACTAGGATTAAATATGAACAAGTTAATCAAATCACCTTTAGGTTATAGCTATTATTTACCAAGCAATATAAATATAGATTATTTGTTTTCAGCAGAAATTTACAACCTTTGCATCAAGGCAACTGATAAACTAGCTGAGTTGAGAGCTTTTTCTAATTTTGCTCCTGATGTAGATTTTTTTATTCAAATGCATATTTCCAAAGAGGCTGTAGATAGCAACAAAATTGAAGGTACCAAAACAGAAATTGATGAGTTGTTTTTGGATAACCAATTGTTTCCTGATGAAAAAAGAAATGAAATCCAAGAAGTAAAAAATTATATCAAAGCTCTCAACACAAGTAGTCAAAAATTGAACGAATTACCCTTATCTACGAGGCTAATCAAAGAAACTCATGCTATTTTGATGGGGGGTGTAAGAGGTAAAAACAAACAACCTGGGGAATTTCGCCATAGTCAAAATTGGATTGGTGGAGCCACGATTGCAGATGCTCATTTTGTACCATCAAGCCACGAACATATTGCTGATTTGATGTCTGACCTTGAAAAGTTTTTGCATTACAACAACTGTCCAGATTTAATCAAAATTGGCATAGCTCACTTTCAATTTGAAACTATCCACCCATTTTTGGACGGAAATGGTAGAATTGGGAGGTTGATGATTATTTTATTTTTACTAGAAACCAAACTTTTATACAAACCAGTCTTGTATATTTCGGAATTTTTTGAAAAAAACAGAGCTTTGTATTACCAAAATTTAGACCTGGCTAGAAATGAAAAAGGTTTGGAAAAATGGTTAAAATTCTTTTTGGTTGGGGTGTTTCAAACAGCTCAAAAAAACCTAGAAACCCTACAAAAAATTGTACAATTAAAGCAAGACCTAGAAAATAAAATTATTAAAATGGGCAAAAAAACTGCTAAAATAAAAATAGTAGTGGATAGTCTTTACTCAAAACCTACAATTACGGTTGCTCAAATAGCCCAAAATCTAAAAATATCAACAAACTCTGCCAACTTGCTGGCTAAAGACCTTGTAGAGCTGGAAATCTTGAAAGAAATAACCAACAACAAAAGAAATCGGATTTTTAAATTCTACCCATATTTAGAATTATTTAGCAGTTAAGAAGCTATTTAATATTCAAGAATGTCTCAAATTTAAGATGAAAAAATTACAACTGTTTGAACTAAAAAGTAAGGAAGTCTTAGTTTTAAGGGGTGAGTTTTGGAAATTTTGAGTCTAAATTTAAGATTGTAGTAAAAAATGTTAAACAGGTTCTAAGAGTCTACTCAACCTATCACCTTGCCAAAATTTTGCTTTCTGATCTTAGTTTTAGAAATGCTCCAAGCTCTTATTTTCGACTCTTTTTATGATAAACACCGTGGTGTGGTGGCATATGTTCGGCTATTTAGTGGGGAAATAACCGTCGGACAAGAGGTTTATTTTTTGGCAACAGATCAAAAAGCCATTGCTCATGAAGTTGGTTATTTTTTGCCTGGTAAGCTTAATCCAAACCCAAAACTAGAAGTTGGTGAGATTGGTTATATCGTTACAGGACTCAAAGAGCTTGATAAAGTTCGGGTAGGGGATACCATTTCGGATCAGTATAATCATGATTTTAGTTTGCCTGGATACAAAGAAGTTGAGCCGAAAGTTTTTAGTAGTATTTTCCCAACTGACGCCGACGATTATCCAAAACTCCGAGAATCGATGGCAAAACTACGGTTAAATGACGCCTCTTTGCAATACGAAATCGAAAATATCCCTGCACTTGGTTTTGGCTTTAGATGTGGGTTTTTAGGGCTTTTGCATATGGATATTGTCCAAGAAAGATTGAGTCGTGAATTTGATTTGGATTTGGTGCTAACCACTCCGTCTGTAGAGTATCATGTAATCACTCGCGATGACCAAGAAATTGCCGTACGAAACCCAGCTGAACTCCCAGACCCTTCCAATATCCTGAAGATCAAAGAGCCTTGGGTAAAGCTCGAAATCATCACCCCAGAAGAATATGTAGGTCGAATAATTGAGTTAATCACTAGCCGTCGTGGGCAGTATGATAGCATCAATTTGCTTTCAGGTAGTCAGATGGAAATGCACGCTACGGTTCCACTTGCCGAGATGATTGTGGATTTTTATGACGATCTAAAGTCAGCCTCCAGAGGTTACGCCACCATGTCGTACGAATTGCTTGGATTTAAAGAAGATGATTTGGTCAAAATTGATATTTTGGTAAATCACAAAATCGTGGATCCGATGTCGATTATTACACATAGATCAATCGCTGAAGATCGAGGCAGACAGGTGTGTGAAAAACTAAAAGAGTTGATTCCAAGACAACAGTTTGAAATCGCCGTACAAGCAGCGGTTGGAGCCAAAATTATTGCTCGATCTACTATCAAGGCCTTTAGAAAAGATGTTACTGCCAAGCTGTATGGCGGAGATATGAGCAGGCGTAAAAAGCTTTTGGATAAGCAGAAAAAAGGTAAGAAAAAGATGAAAATGGTGGGCAATGTCGAAATTCCTCAAAGTGCGTTTTTGAGTGTGTTGAAGAAGTAAAAAGGGTAAGTCCAAGGTAGTTTTTCGAGATTGTGAGTTAATAAAAAGTGTGCTGTGATGATATTTAGTCGCTTGAAACTTTTCGGCGATTTGTGTTTCACATAAGGAAAAAAAGAAAAGTGGAAATTTTGTTTGATTCGATACCTCTGGGTTTGGCGATTTTGGTCGCCATCTTTGGGGAAAAATTAGAAATTTGGCACTGGAGGTGGAAAAAAATCCACCACGGGCCAATTCTTGCGGTGTTACCAATTCTGATTTGGGAAATATTTGTAATCATCCGAAACGGTGGTGACCTTATTCACCCAATGTCTGATGCTTATTTGCTAGTGTTGATCGCTGGGGGGATGTATTTCCTTTCAGCTTCGACGGCCAATCTCTTGAAGTTAGAGGCAAGTCCTCTGACTAATACTTTGATTTGTTTGATTTCTTCCTTGCTCAGCATCGTGCTGACTAGTGGAGGATCGACTGCTCTTTGTTTGAGTCTTTTATTAGGCTTGAACAAAAAAAAGAGCATTCCATTCACTGCATATTTTTTTATTGCTTTGGTTAACGGTGTGGCACAAGGCCCCGCAGGAGACGGGCCAGGGGTGTTAGCCTTCAAGGAAGGTGTCTCCTTGCAGTTTTTTGCGGAAAAAACAATTCCTATGGGGCTTTTAATAGCTCTGTTGGGAAGTGCTTTGATTTTCGTGATCAATTCTTTTGAGATTTCTTCAGGAGAAAAAAAAGAAGAAAGAGTCGTTGAAAATAATAACTCTAACCCCGAGAGAATTGAAGAAGAAATCGCTGTAACTGAAAACATCGAAGCTACTAATAGAATTGGGCTAGAACATGTTGTTCTAGCTGTTCCGTTTGTGGTGTCGGCATTGTTTCTCGAGTTTCCAACTAGGGAAGTTGTATGCATTCCAATTATTATTGCCGCTGTAATCAGTGGCAAGCTGGGGAGAAAAGCTGAGCCGACCTACGAAACGGCAATCCCATTTGAGTTGGGAGCCATTTTGGTTTCTCTTCTCTTAGGAGTTGAAGCAGCTAAAGCTTTGCTAGTCTTTGTTGGAAACAACATTGCTAGTCTCCCAACAAGTTCTTCCGTGAGCTACAGTTTTGTGGTGAGTGTTTTAACTCTGATTACCGACAACGCAGCGGCTTTTGAAGCCCTGCTAAAATCAGCTGAGGTTAGCAACCCTGGGCAAACTTTGGGAACTATCTCAGAAATTATAACAAACCTGCTTTGGTTTTCTTCCTCTTTCGGAGGAGGCGATCCAATTGCCAACTATTCCACCCTCCTAGGGTTCGGGATACTGGCTAAGGTTGCAGGGTATCAATGGAGCTTTTGGAAATTTACAGGGGTAAGTTTTGCACTGTATGTTCCACTAGTTCTACTCGTTTTTTTAGCAGCTGGTCCTTACCAGCAAACCCACCAACTAGGATCGGGACTAATTTTCGTGTTTTTAGTTTCGCTATTAGTAGTTTATCTTAACAAAGGAGGTAAAGAAGAAGTTACAGTCAGCTAGTTTTCATTTTTTTTTGATTTAGTAGTTTAACACACAGCACCTTTTTTGGTTTTCTTGATTTAGTAATTTAAATCTTGATTATCGAAAAGGGTGTTTTTTTTGTACGCTTATTTTTTGATATTGGCTCAAAATTCTTTTCAGGATTGGCTATAGCTAAGCTGAATTTGTTTATTATAACGGCAGATCAAAATATCCAGATTGTACCAAATCATCTGATTGGAAGGACGAATGCCACGGTGTAATTGTAATTTCTGGGTAAGACAAAAACCCCGCCTTTAGGGCGAGAGTCGATGGAAAATCTAAGCGCACCGAATAAGGATCCAGTGCGCCAAAAAAATTAAGTTGTGGCTAATTTTAAAGCAAGCTCTGTTGTTTCATTTTTTTCTCTTGGCGTGTCATTGGGCTGAAAAGGTATTGAGACCGACTTTCCATTTTCTGGGCAAGATGCGGTTATGCCTTGTTCTGTGAGGGTTAGAGTTGCGTCCAAACCACTATCAGATTTTGCGACCGCCTGTGCAATAACTTTTGCCATCTTATTCTCCTGATTTGCTCTTGTTGACTGCCTCTAAGAAACTTAGAGTATCAGCTAAAAATATTCTATTTGATAAAACACTTTTAGCTGACACCCTATTGCTTATTGAAAGGTAACCAATTTCCCAAAATGAACAAAATGAAACAAAAAACAAACTTCCAAATAACTAACTTTTAATCTGAGGGAAAGCGGATTTGCCTTCAACCTCTGATAGTCTTTGTATACCCAAACCTATACCAACTTACACACAGTACTGACATACCCAATAACTTAAATTTTCAAATAATGTTTTAGAGTAATCATAGTAGTTTCTAAGATT
>Ga0207418_100146_pt1 | contig 17155 bp, 25 predicted proteins | sample LakMenEpi05Aug08_FD_150669 | JGI IMG/M metagenome (GOLD analysis project Ga0207418, IMG submission 150669) | Freshwater microbial communities from Lake Mendota, WI - 05AUG2008 deep hole epilimnion (SPAdes) | ecosystem: Environmental > Aquatic > Freshwater > Lake > Epilimnion/Euphotic zone ...
CCCGGAGGTGGCCAACGAGGCCCGCCGCGTCAACTACCAGCAGCTCACGGTGGCCGAGTTCCGCGACCTTGCGGATGCCATCCGGCAGATCGAGTTCATCGGGAAGAACGAGCGCAAGGTGCAACTCGCCGCCGAGCGGGCCGCCTACGAGGAGAAGCGGGACGAGATCGTCACCCGCATCCGGGCGGTGGGGCGTCTGCGCGGGGTCAAGTTCGACCCCCGCAGCCCGCTCACCAACATCGGGCGTTCTGCCGCCGCCCTGCGCGGGTTCGCGGCGCAGCACCTGAAGGCGGCGTCGGTCGCACGCATCCTTGATGGCGGCGAGGACGATGGACCGCTGTGGACGTTCGCCATCCGGTCGGCCAACGCGGCCGCCGACATGGAGACGCGCATGCGCGCCGAGGCGTCGGCCAAGCTGGCCGAGATCCTGGCCCCGGTGTTCGCCCTCGGGAACATGGGCGGTAAGGGCGTGTTGTTCCCGTCCATCAACCTTAGCCTGAATCGCGAGGCGCGGCTCGCCATCGCCATGAACGTCGGCAACGACGGCAACCGCCAGCGCCTGCTTGACGGCGAGGGCTGGACGATGGAGCAAATTCAGCCCATCCTCGAGAGCCTGACCGAAGCCGAATGGAACGCGGTGCAGCAGGTGTGGGATTACATCGACACCTACCGCCCGCTCATCGCCGAGAAGGAGCGCCGTCTGTACGGCAAGGAGCCGCAGTGGGTCACGCCTGTGCCGATGTCCGTGCGGACGGCTGACGGCAAGACGGTCAACCTGACTGGTGGCTATTACCCCATCAAGTACGACCCGGTGGCGAGCAAACGCGTGGCGACTTTGGACGAAGTGGAGGAGGCCAAGCGTGCGCTCAACGGCGCGTACACCGCCGCCACCACGCAACGTTCTTTCACAAAGGCACGCGCTGCCAAGCCCGATGTCGGGCCGCTGCTCTACACGCTCGACGCGGCGTTCGGCGGGATCAACGACGTGATCCACGACCTGTCGTGGCACGAGTGGCTGATCCAAACGCAGCGCCTGCTGCGCGACCCTGAATTCAAAACCGCCGTCACCGAAACGCGGGGACCGGAGTTCCTCAAGCAGCTCAAAGATTGGGCCAATGACAACGCGGCCGGCGAGCGCAAGATCGGGGTCGCAGGCGAGGCGGCGCTGTCGTGGCTGCGGCAGGGCATCAGCGCGTCGGGCCTCGGGTTCAACGTGGTGAGCGCGGCCATGCAGGTCACGGGCTTCAACCAGAGCATCGTGCGCCTCGGGGCCAAGTACGTCGGGCGCGGCGTCGCGCAGTTCGCGGCGTCTCCCATCGACACGGCGCGCATGGTCGCAGACAAGTCCTCGTTCATGGCCGAGCGCGGGCGCACGCAGTTCCGCGAGATCAACGAGATCCGCAACCGCGTCCGCGGCCAGACCGAGGTGGCCCGCCGGGTGACGGCAGGAACCTACTTCCTGATGATGAACATGCAGCGCACGGTGGACATCCCCACGTGGCTTGCCGGCTATCAGAAGGCGCTTGACGCCGGGAAGGACGATGCCACGGCGGTGGCGCTCGCCGACCAGGCGGTGCGCGACACGCAGGGCAGCGGCCTCATCTCCGACCTTTCCGCCATTGAGCGCGGCGGGCCCGTGATGAAGCTGTTCACGGTGTTCTACTCGTACATGAACACCGTCTACAACATGACGGCCGTGCAGACGATGACGGCGCGCAGCAAGGGCAAGCTGGCCGCCGACTACGCCATGCTGCTCGTGGTCCCGGTCGTGCTCGGGCAGGCGATCAAGAACCTCATCCAGCCCGACGCCGGGGACGATGAACTGGACCCCGAGGCGCTCGCACGCAAGCTCGCTGCGGAGGAACTGTCGTTCCTGATGGGGACGATGGTGATCGCCCGCGAGTTCGGCGGTGCCGCGCAGCTCCTCACGGGCGCCGAGGGCGTCCGCATGGGCTACGGCGGGCCTGCCGGCCTGCGGGCTGTGGGCGAGGTCTACGGGCTCGCCACGCAGGCAGGGCAGCTCGAGTTTGACCGTGCGTTCAGGCGGTCGGCGATCAACACGCTCGGCGCGTTCACGGGCCTGCCGAGCGCGCAGGTGAACCGCACCATCGACGGCATCGAGGCTGTGATCGAAGGCGAGGTTGAGGGCGTCGGCGCGGTGGTCGCGCCGATCACCGGGGTGCAACGCTAGTACCCGTATCCGTACCCGTATTTCCTAGTCTGACCAACGAGGCTCCGCATCCATGACCATCAGCTCTACGACGCGCATTGCAGGGCCGTTTGTCGGCAACGGAACGGCGACCGTGTTCCCGTTCACGTTCAAGGTGTTCGCCGCCGCCGACCTTGATGTCGTGCGCCTGAACATTTCAACGGGCGTTGAAACGACGCTCGTCCTGAACTCGGACTACAGCGTCACCCTGAACGGCGACCAGAACTCAAACCCGGGCGGCAGCATCACGCTGCTCGCGGGCGCTCTCGCCACGGGCTCTACGCTCGTCATCACTTCGGACATCGCGAACCTCCAGCCAACGGACCTGACGAACCAGGGCGGGTTCTACCCCGAGGTCATTACGGACGCGCTGGACCGGGCGACGATCCAGATCCAGCAGATCAGCGACATCGGGGACCGGACGCTCAAGATCCCGATCACTGACGGCAGCCTAAACATGGAGCTGCCGACGGCTGCGGAGCGTGCGAACTCGTTCCTGTCGTTCGACGCCAACGGCCTGCCGTCGGTGGTGACTGCGGGCTCGAGCGGTGCGCCGGCCACGATCACGCGGCAGGTGTTCAGCGGCACGGGGTCGCAGACGGTGTTCACGCTTGCCTCTGACCCCGGCGCGCTTGGCAACAGCGCCCAGGTCTACATCGGCGGCGTGTACCAGCAGCGCAGCACGTACACGATTGCCGGCACGACGCTGACTTTCTCGGCTGCCCCGGTGGCCGGAACCGACAACATCGAGTTCGTCAACTTCCTGACGAGCAGCATCGGCGCGACGAGCGCGGACCTTGTGACCTACACGCCGGCAGGCAGCGGCGCGGTCGCCCGCAGCGCGGCGAGCAAGTTCGGTGACGTGGTTAGCGTCAAGGACTTCGGTGCCGTCGGTGACGGTGTGACGGATGACACGGCTGCGATTCAGGCGGCGGTCACATATGTCAACGGTCTTGGTGGAGGGACGGTGTATTTGCCGCAAGGTAACTACATCATTACTGCGCCGATCTCCATTTACAGCAACATTCGGTTCATTGGTGCTGGTGGCGAGTCAACCAAAATTACAAAAACAACCAATACGCCAGTAGCCGCAAGCGAGACTGCATCATTGGTATGCCTGTTCTTGCAATCAATGGGCGACGTAAATGGGGACGTAAATTGCATTCTGTGGGTTACTGCATCGATCCGAGCTGAAAAGGTTGAGATTGCACATATGACGTTGCGCTCCAATGCAGCGTCGCCTATCGGCAGCCCAGTGCGATTTGGGATTGCAACAGTCGGCATGTCCGATTCTCACATTCACGATTTGCAAATTGAGTACGTCAGCCTCGCAGCGTTTGTCGCGCCGGTATTCTGGTTTTCAAAGATTGAGTTGGTGCAAGTTTGGAAATGCGTCCAGGGCGTTGCGATTGAAAACGTCACGACGTGTTCCATCAACAACAACTATGTTGTTGGCGCACGCGATGCTGGCTACTACTTGAGAAATCTCAAGTATTCCACGGTGGAAGCAAATGCGTGCGACAATACAAATAGTGCATCATCCGTACCTGCATATTCCGACAGATCCATACGTGGGATTTCGTACGTGCTTGACGCATGCACCAGCGTTTCATTTAAAAACAATGGCAGCGAGCAGTGCTTCGGTACGATTTGGTTGTTCAAGTCATGCCAGAACATTGATGCATCTAACAATTTGTGTATTGGCCCGCAATCGGACTACACGGGTGCTGGGCAAATCGCATTGTTCCATGTTGACATCTATGCAAGAAACGTGTCCTTGCGGAACAACTTTGTTTTTAGAAACAACGTCACAGCGCTTCAAGGTGCGGCAGTAGCTGCTCAACACCACGATGTTTACGTTGACGTGGTCAGTACTAACCAGGGCTTTGAGTTTGCAAACAACGTCTTTTGCAACACGCAGTTTGATAATCCTTCGACGATTTACGGAAACGTCACGCCAACGTACATCACGACAGGAATTCAAGGCGCTCAACTGTCTGGTGAGTTCACTCCAAGTATGAGCCTTGACAACGCGACTGGCGTGAGCATCACTTACGGTGCAAATAACAAAGGCAGATACTCCATCGTCAACGGCTGGATGTACGTCGAAGCATATGTTCACATCGCGTCTGTGACATTCTCTGGCACAACGAACATCTATCCGAAGATTGGCGGCTTGCCGTTGGAGAACAACTCTGCACAGCAGTGCGATCTGTTGATTACGCAATCGTCTAACGTCACTTGGCCGAGCACAGAGCCGTTCTATTTTGCCATTGATACTTCGCAACCAACGGGTTTCGCTCGAAATAGAACACGTACTGTTACGCTTGGTACAGGTGGTACTCCATCGTTCGCTACTGGCAGCACAGATGTTGTTTTCAAGTGTTGCGGAAGCGTGTATGTCGGTGATTCCGTAAACATCGTGTGATATCAACAAACACAAAAGGGCGTTTTCAGCATGGCACTTCACACGCACATCGTCACTAATGTCCGACTCGTTGGAGAAATCACTGTGCCGTCATATGTGCGCGTTGCTCGCATTCATGGCAATGCCAGTCGGATGGACATGTTTGTTGAATCGTTCAAGGACGACAAAGACGGCGAGTTGGTTGATACTCGTTCTATGTCCTTCGTCCCTGTATTGGAAGGCGACAACTTCATCCGCCAGGCCTACCTCCACCTCAAGACGCTGCCCGAGTTTGCTGACGCCACGGACTGTTGACCATGCCCTCCCCCCACCACGACGAACGAGCCTAACTCATGCCCATGACAAAGCCAACCTCTGAACAGGTCACGTTCCTCGCCGCCGGCTCGGGCGCATCGCAGCGCACGGTGCTGGACAAGCTCCGCGATGTCGTGAGCGTCAAGGACTTTGGGGCGGTAGGCGACGGTGTGGCGGATGACACGGCGGCGATCCAGGCGGCGATCACGCATGCTTCCGCAGCGCGCATCCGCTTGTTTGTCCCAAACGGCAAGTACAAGATAACGGCAACCCTTACGACCCCGGCAAACGGCTACATCTTCCTGTCTGGAGAAAGCGTTGCATGTACTGCGCAGGGACAGGATTACACGAAGTTCTCCACGTTTTTCTTCCAACCAACATCTGCCACCGTCATGCTCGATTTGGGCGCGTTGAATTACTTCGGATTTGAGAATGTGCTTTTTGTCAGCAGTGACAACACCCAATCATGGACTGGCGTGCAAATTGGAACATTGGGTGGTGGATCGGCACAGCAAAGTGCTGCGCAGGCCGCACCATTCCTGATGCGACAAGTCTCGTTCCATGATTGGGGTGGAACTGCACTATCGTTGGGCGGCGAGACGTATGGAAATGTGCGCGATTGCCACTTCCACAAATGCGCACAAGCGGTTGCGATCAACGGACAGGGTGAGGTGTCATTTGACGGGACGTATTTCCAGCGGATGGAAAATGCGTCGTTCTCTGCTGGTGCAGGGAACGGCAATGCGTGGATTTACATCTACAACACCGTGACACGTTGGACCAATTGCGTATTTGTCGCAGCTGAAGATTTCCGGCATTTGGTTCTGTTTGACAACTGCTCGGATGCGTCATTTATCGGCAACAAGCTAGAAACCGCATCACGCACGACGTTGTCATACGACATCATCAGAATCAGAAATACGACGATTGCTGGTCGTACATTCGCTTTTACGCAGAACATGATGACCGCCTCGTCGACAACTGGATCGTTCGCCGGCAGATTCGTAACAACCGATGGATCGTTGCCGATTGGGACGTTGGTTGTTGCGCATTCATCGGCAACGTATGGGGCTGGAGTTGCATCTTCTGTGCCTTTGATTGATGTCACTACCAACAAGCCAGATCACATTTCATGCAGTGGCATTTATCGTGAAGCGTCAGACAATGCCGTAATCAAGTTTGCCACCGGGGCAACCGCATCTACCGGACCCATTTACGGAACCCTTGCTGGCTTGCAAGGAGAAAACATCAAGTTTGTCACGGTGTCGGCTGGTCCGTTCAATTTGGCAGCTAGTCAAACAAACGCGGCGCTTCCATTTTGGCCGAATGGTCGGCTGTATCGGTATCTCAATAGCGTTGTCCAGATTCTTCCGGTTTCGATGGCAATTACAACAGATGCGTCGCCTGGTGACAATGTGAGTTTCAAGTACTCACTAGATACAGCGAATGCCGATGTTTTAGCGTTGACATCAGCACAGTTTGAAAACCAAGTCTGGTTTGCGATTCGGTCGAGCTATATCACAACGCCTACGCCTGGATCAGCGCAAACTGCCACAATCACATACACGTCTGGTGCGTCTACTAGTACGGCCACAAATTACTACTTTACTTTTACATATGCGCTGATTGAAGATTCGTCTACCTCCAACGCGCAGAAGTTCTTCGTGGATGCGGCATAAGCCATGACCTCTCCCCACCACGACGAACTGTTCCTCGCCATCGGCCGCCTCGAGGGCAAGGTCGATTCGATCCTGTCGCAGCAGTCGCGCCAGAACGACGAGCTGAAGGCGCACGACGCACGCATCCGATCACTCGAGCACTCACGCGGCTACATGCTCGGCTGGAGCGCGGCCATCGGGGCCGGCATGAGCCTGGTCGCCAACTACCTCATCAAGCACTTCGCATAAAGGACACGCCAATGCCAATGGACATCGTCATCGCCACCGACAAGCCGGAGTACCGCACGAGCGGCCTCATCACCGCCTCGAGCGGGACATACGACAACGCCGTCCCGACTGCCACGCTGCCGTCCACGACGGGGCAGACGTTCCTGGTCCCGACGAACCTGGGCGACAAGCCGAGCCTGCTGCGGCTCGTCCCGTTCCACAGCGCCAACAACGCGACCACTCCGAGCGTGCGCGTGATCGGCTGGACCACCTACGTGCAGACGAACGGCACGCCGATCTACGTCCCGACGCTTCTCGCCGACCTGGCTTGCGCGTACAACGCCACGTCTGGCAGCATTCCGAGCCTGTCGGTGAACAGCGTGACGCAGCACTTCTTCCACCAGATCACGGTCGGAACGGGCGTCCCGACCGTCAACATCTACACGCCCGGTACGGTCGCAGCCGCCGGAACGCCGCCTGCGAGCGTGGTGATCGACACCATCGGCTGCCAGTACGTGACGATTCAGTTCGAGTCGTCGACCGGGACGATGGGCTGTTTCTACGCATTCATTTGAAAGGCGCATCAATGCGAGGCATCAGGACTCGGCAGATTGTCGGCGATTGCTCCGTTGCAGCTCCTTCAAGCGTATACGGATCGGCACGATCCGGAGAAATGCTTCAAGATGTCGCTGCTGGCAGGGACTCGCTCGACATCATTGTCATTGGCGACAGCAACGCTGGATTCCCGGCAGACAACGGCTACACCGTTGCGTGGAATCGCGTCATGCAGTTCGGGCTGCGAGTGCCTGTGTATGCCACGCCGCTCATGGGTGGTGGGCCGACGAATCCAAGCCAGTTGACTACGGCGAACAACAGAGCCGACGGAATGTGGTCGCTTGGAGTTCTTCAGGCGTGGAATGCCAACACCAACGCAGGCGGAAGCAACAGCGGAACGACGTACAAGCAGATGATTCAGTCCACCGACACCGAGATTGTCGGGCTGCGAAATTGGCTTGGGTTCAATTTCACAAACTACACCGTCAACGACACTACGAACAAGAGCATTTTCCCACAGGGATGGATGTCCAATCCTGCCGTGGTCGAAGTCGGACAGAGGTTTACGAGCAGCTTCGCCAACATGATCACGATTTCGAATCAGGTCGTTGCCGGTTCAAATCAGTTTGGCTCTGAGCTTGCGTTCGGAACGGCAGGAACCGGAGGGCATGCGCTTCAGTATCGCATCGTCTACGGCACGTTCCCCACGGCTGGCTCGTTCAAGCCGTATGCGTTCTACCTCGGAACCACTGGCGCACTTCTGCGTGATTCTTCAACGACCTCCACCGGCGGCGGCTACGGATACGCCACCAAGGCTTTCAATATCTCGTCGTTCACACTTGCGGCGGTGGGAAGCCAGCCAAGCCGCGTCTGCTTCACGTGGGACGGCGCAAACAGCGCGACGAACGCAGATCAGGCAAATGGTCCGTTCGCGTGTCTCTGGCAAAGCGTGATTCGCCCAAACTTCAAGGGCTACTCTGTCAGCTGCCTCAACTACTTCGGCGGTTTGACCACCACGCAAGTCGCGGAGAAGATCGAGGACTGCGACAAGATGCTCGATGCATACCTCAAGGAGATTCGCGAACGGCAGATCGGTACGACTGCTGGCACGGCGGGAACTGGTCGCTTGCTTGTGTTCCTAAACTCCGGGATCAACGGCACCGAAACGACCACGACGTGGCCGGCTGCGGCGCAGCGCATCATCGACCGAATTACTTCTCGATGGGTATTGACCGGAGGAAGTGCCAGCAATCTCGCGTTCGTCTTTACGTTGACGCATCCGACCACGGATGGCGCTGTCGCATGGACGGCGAATCGCGCTGCTGTTGCCACGGCAGCGAACAACTATGCAGCCGCCAACGGAAACACTTATAACCTGGCGGTGGTTGACATCGGGCAGATGATGACCGGACTGGTGATGTCGAGGTACTCGATGTATGACAGCGGAGGGCAGGCGCACCTGACGAAGGTGGCGATCCCACCGGCAGCCGTCACGACCGCAACCGATGGATACGAGTCAATCGTGCAGTCGATTGTTTCGTCGCTTCTTTCCTCGGTATGAGACTTCAGGTCGCTCTTTTCCTCGCGCTCGCCGCCTGCAACCCGGTCGCTCGCATCTCCGCGAACGCGACCGCGATCCGCAACGAGGCAGGCGCGCTCATCGACCACGGAAACGCCATCGGTGACCAGGTCGTGGTGCAGGGCGCGACGCGCATCGACGCGGCGGCTACGGCCATCCACGGCGACATCCCGTCCGTGCAGGCGATCACCCCGGCGTGGCTGTCTACCCTGAAGTGGTGGGGCATCGCGCTGGCGGTCGCCGGCGTGGCGTTCGTCCTGTGGCAGAGCGGGGCGTTCACCGCCATCCGCATCGCGGTGGGCTGGCTGCCCAGGCGGAAGGTCGCCACGGCCGAACTGGCACTTGATACCCTCGATGACTCGCGGCCGGAGAATGACCGCGAACTGGTGGCGGCGCTCCGGGCGGACCCGGAGTTTGATGCCGCGTTCCGCAAAGCGCAGAAGCGCAGAAAGACACAGGAATGATCCTTGCAGACGCACTCGGCACCGTGTGGTTCACTGCTCTCGTCGCCATCATCGGCCTCGCGGCCGGGTGGTACCTGAAGGGCAAGCATGGGCACCGCTTCAAGTTCTGACCAGCCCAAGGGCGTTCGCGCCCACGGCACTGCGGGCGGGCGTGGCCTTCGGGCTGCGCCCGCTTTGCCAAAGGAAACCCCCTCGCCGGGTGACCGCATCCTGCGGAATCCGACGAGGGGGGAGAGGATGGACTTGCGGTTCAGCGGATTCGCAGGCTTGTGCCGCGAGGCAGGAGCTCGCAGCCGGCGATGGTAGCGCCGTTCTCGAGCGCCTGACGAATCGCGTCCTTGTTGGCGGCCACGGTCACCGTGGTCAGTTCCTTGGGGAGCGTGGTGGCATCGCACGTGACCGACAGCGGCTGCTTCCCGCCGTTGCCCGCAACCGACAAGCGGAACCGCGCCGTGTCCAGCTTGGTGCGCCCGGTCGTTTCCATCGCTTCCTTCAGGCGGGCCTTGAGGCGGTCGGCGAGCGCCTCGTCGGTGGAGGCCAGGTCGCGCATGCGCTGGGCCTCGACGCGGCGGGCGTCGGCCCGGGCAGCGAGGTGCTGGATGAGCGCGGCGTAGTCATCGGCCTTCTCGTCGAGGGCCGCGTCCAAGCCGGCGAGGTGCGCCTCGAGCGCCTGCTGCGCCTCGGCGTCGCCCCCGTCGAGGATGGCGTCCACGATGTCGGTGATCTCGTTCTGGATGGCGTAGAGACTCATGGTGTATTCCTCCGGGTAGGGTCAGAAGGGGAGATCGCTGCCGTCCGTGACGGGAGCGGGTTCGGGGGCCGGCGGCTGCTCGGAGCGCAGCACGCGCATGACGGTGAGCGCCTTGCCGACGCGGGCCACGTCCATCGTGAGGCTGCCGTTGATCGACTCCTCGGCGAGGTCCGCGTACTCCCGGACGGTGGTGGCGATCCAAGCGGGCCCGTGCTGGCCCGTGGCCTCGATGGCGATGGCGCGGCCCGGGCGGCGCACGACGCGGTGGATGCGAAACGATCCCTCGTACTCGTCGGGGTAGGAGTCGGTCGGGCCCGCGACGGGCACGTCGTTGGGGCTCGGCTTGGCCGCAGGCGCCTCCTGCGGCTTCCGGGCCTTGCGGACGGGCTTGGGGGCGTCGGCGACTGCCGGCGCGTCCTGTGGCATCGTGGCGGGTTCTGCGGCCGGGGGCGGCAGGACGGCCACGACGTGGGACTGCGGGGCGGGGGCCACGGGCGGGTTATCCGCCTGCGACATCTCCTCGGCGGTATAGAGCCCGGACAGTTCGGCGGGGAAGGCCTTCCTCAACGCCAACGCCTCGGCGCACTTGGCGATCATCACGGACGGCATCTTGCCCCACATGCCCGTGAGGCCGCCGTCCTTCTTGCGCTGCGCGTACTCGCGGAACAGGGCGACGGCGGTGACCGCCTCAACAAACCCCTTGCGGTACACCCCGACGCGGGCGGCGGCGGGCGGCTCGTCGGACAGCCACACGTCGGTCCACTGCCCGTCCTGCCCGCAGAACGCCACCGAGGTCTGTCCCGCGTACTCGCCGCTGCGCTGGGCGACCAGGCGGAACCCGTCGATGCTGACCTGCGTCTGCATCACCTCGCGGCCGGCGCGGCTGTCCCACCGCTTGACGGCGTAAATCTGGCGGGCGAACGGGTCAAGGCCCGTGCGGTCGCACACGCTGAAGAACAACTCCATCTCGTCGCGGCTCGCTCCAGCGCACAGGGTGCGGGCGAGCAGGTCGCGCTTCTCATCATCCAAACGTGCCAATGCAGTCATCGTGATCTCCTCTCGTGAATGCCGCGGCAGGCAACGCGCCCACCGCTGACGTGGTCAGTATACGCCCCGGTATGGGGTTGTCAAGCCCAGACTTTGACGTAGGTTTCCGCCGTGTCCCCCCATTCCTTGGCCGCGGACAGGATGGCGACCTGCGCGTCATCCACGTACACGACCCCGGTCATGGCGTCCAGGGCAGCTCTGCACAACTTGTCGAGGTCCGGGCGACCTGGCGCACGCGGCGCGCTCGAGCGCAGCATCCCCGTGCTGGTGTAGTGCGACTTGGGGCGCGGGAACCGAAACAGGAGTTCGACGGCGACCGCGTCGCCTGCCGGCGGGTCGGTCCACGCCTGCCGCGCCGCCAGCGCGAACACAGCGCGATACGGCTTCACTTTGGCGGATGACTCCACGAGGGCGACGCGCCCGCTGCGGAGCCGGATCGCCCGCTTGCTTCCCTGCGGCGCGGCCAGCCCCGGCACGGTGAACTCAATCATCTCGCCTCCTGTGGTTCGTCTCTCGCAGCACGTAGTCGTTCACCCGACGCAGCGCCTTCGCCAGTTCGTGCCGCAGGTACACGACCTCCTGCATGAGCTCGAGCGTGAGCGGATCGTCGGTCATGCTTGCCCGCGTGCGGTCAACGATGTCCTCTTCCGTCTCGCCTCTCCCCGGTTTCATTAGCCGCTGCCCTCATAAAGGATCTTCGTGATGTGCGCGGGCAGGCATCGTTGGCAGAGCGCGAGGTCGGCGCGCAGGCGCAGGATCTCGGCGCGTGCCTCGGCGCGCTCGGCGTTCGCCATCTCGCCCATGCCGGCCCACGTCACGGCGAGGCGGTCGCATATGTCAGCGCCCGGGGGCGGGAACGCCCCGCCCCCAGGCTCTCCATAACACGAAGGTGCGGTGTGCTCGTCGCCGTAGTCACGCACGGATGGCTCCTCTCCGTGCGTCCGCGGCTTCGCGCATGAGTTCCTCCATCGCATCGGCGATCCGCCAGTAGAACGCGGCCTCGGCGCGGCACGATTCGGCGAAGTCGGCGTGCTTGGCCGGCTGCTTGTCGGCGGCGGCGACCTTGGCGTTGGCGCGCTGGCGCACCATCGCGAGGACGTAGTCTGGGTTCGGCATCAGAGTTCCCTTACCTCGTATTCCTGCAACTGCGAGAGCAGCCGCACGTTGCGTTCCTTCGCCTCGTCGCGCTCCTTCCGCAACCGTTCAATCGCGTCGGCGGCTTGCGAGAAAATCGTCGGCCCAGCGATGGGCGTGGTGATTCGCGTGTCGATCCCGGTCACGTTGGCATGCCGTTGCCGCAGTTCCGTCACGATGTCGATGTCGCTCATCGGTCCTCCTTGTTTCGTTCGATCCGCACCGCCTTCGGGGCGATGATGACGATATGGCACTTGCCGATCTGCTTCGGCGTCGGGGCCACGACGCACACGGTGCCGTCCGGGTGGACGAGCGACACGCTCTGGCCGTGTCGCAGCGTCATGGCGACTTGGCCTGTATTTGTGCTGTCAATCATTGATGTTCCTCCGCAGCAGCGATCCTCTCCCCGATCCAGGCCATGCAGTTGCAGGCCATGCTGTTTCCGAGTGCCTTGTATCGCGGCCCGTCCGGGCATTGATCTGCCGTCTTGCCGCGCCACGGGATCGCCGTCCAGTTGTCAGGGAAGCCCTGGAGTCTCTCGCACTCCACCGGGGTGAGCCGCCGCACGGTCATGGCTGTCATTACGCTCGGCCATTGATCATCAGTACCTCGACCTCCGCCGGATTTCAAGGTCGGGAATACTTCCGTGCTTGGGCTTGGGCCTTGTCCTCGCGCAGCGTTTCCGACAGTGAACGCCACCGCCTGCCCACGGTCAGACATTGAGTTCGCGGGAAGGCAGAATGCTGCATCCGATACGGACACGGTCGGGTCGGACCTGTCCCCAGCCAGTTGGAACGCCATGACGGTCGGCCCGGATGCGTTGACGCTGCTCCCGGGCGTTCCCATCGTCGCCGCGACGTCGCCCGTGATCGCGCCGTTGTAGCAGTCGGTTCCGATGGCGATGGCTGCGTGCGCCGCGTTGTCCCTCGCCAGCGTGTGGCACGGATCGCCGGGCTTGCGGTTTTGCCTGTTGACCGGGGCGGTGATCTGAAACAGGTCGTAGGGGACGGGCTGCGCCACCGGGATGTACGCCCCATGTCCATCTAGTTCCGTGTGCGACCGCAGGCCACGGTTGCCGAGCGTCCCAGCGGTCGGCTGCAACACCGCGTCCAGCGTCTGGCTTACTTGTCCTCCGTCCCACCAGCAACCGCCTCGAGCGCCGCCTTCAGCATCGGGGGCAGAACCTTTGCCCTTTTTTGACTGCGCCTCAATATGCCTTCGCAAGCCTTCTTCGAGAGCGAGTATCTGGGCGGCAGCGGCCCCGTCTCCAAGACATCCGACAACGAACACACGTCGCCGGCGCTGCGGGACGGCTCTGGGCCATCGCCCCACTCGCACGTACTGAGCGTCCAGCACTCGGTAGGCGAACCCATACCCGAGTTCGCCCAGCGCCCCGAGGAAGGTGCCAAAATCCCGTCCTCCGTTTGAGGACAGGACACCGGGAACATTTTCCCAGACAATCCATCGAGGCCGCAGACGTTGAGCGATCTCAAGATAGGTAAGCATGAGTCCTCCGCGTGGGTCGCTGATCCCCTTGCGGAGTCCGGCGACGGAGAAGGACTGGCAGGGCGTTCCGCCCACGAGAAGGTCAATTGATCCGGGTCCAAGAGGCCACTCCTTGTGCTTCGTCATGTCCCCGTAGTTGGGGACATTAGGGAAATGGTGCGCGAGCACCGCTGCGGGAAACGGTTCGATTTCGCTAAAGGCGACGGGCGTCCACCCAAGGTGGTGCCATGCGACGGAGGCGGCTTCAATGCCGCTGCACACGGAGAGATATCTCACGCCCTCCTCGCTTCCACGCCAGCGCTGCGAAGCAGCTTTGCGACCTCGGCAGACTCGAGCGCTTTCAGGATCTCCTGCATGGGGAAATCGCTCGGCACCTTCGACGGGTGATCCAGCGCGACGCCGTCGAGGATGATCTTGAATGGGTGCCAGAACCGCACCTCCCACGCCTCGCGCACGACGCTGCCGTGCTGGTGGAACCGCTCAATATCCTCGCGCTCCCACCGCACGTCGAGGATCGCCTCGACCTGATGATCGGCGAGGTACTCGAGCACGGCGGCGTCGGGGCCGAACAGCGCATCCGACACTTCGATAGTCACTTCGGTGGAGAGCATCATGCGAGGCTCCATTCGCGAATGAGGCGGCCGTGAGTAGACGGACGCTTGCTCGGAACGACGCGCCCGGTCCATTGGAACTTGGCGTCGAACACCGACCCGGCCGCGTTGCCGAGGTCCGCGTAATCCAGGTTGTTGGCGGCCATGAGCTCGGCGACATCGTCGGCCGTGACGGTGCCGTATTCCCGGGCAAGGAACGCGGCGAACCCGCGTGCGGTCGCGAGCAGTTCGTGACGGCGGTCGGCGGCAAGCGCCTTCCCGATTTCCTTGCGGCGCTGGGCCTCGGCGTGGTCAAAGAGGTTCACGTAGACCTCCGTGCGACTACGGCGCGGTTCAGGATTCCGGTGTCGTGCAGGACGTAGCCACGCCCCGGCACGTGCTCGAGCCGCACCCGGAACAACGTCCGGGCGCGGTCGATTGTGTAGTTCACGTTGCGCGTGGTGCATCCCCAATCCCGCGCCAGTTCGGCACGGGTCCGCGGGGCGCGATCTAGGGTGCGGATGAGCGAGCAGACGCGCTTGACGAGCTGTGCGGTGGAGTTATTCACGACAGGCTCCCGTACTCGTCGCCGCAGATGGGGCAACGGTCGGCGGCGGGGCGGTCCTGCTCGGCGCGACGCTTGATCTCAAGGTCAACCATCGCGAACACCTGCGCCTCAAGCTCGGCATGCCGGCGCTGGGCATCGAGCAACGTGCGGGCCTTTTCCTGCGACTCCAGAATCTCGGCGATGAATCGGCTGCGGTCCATTGTGTCCTCTCGTTGTTGGCGGCCTCGGCAACACGCCTCGGCCGACGTGCGTGGTGTACATCGGTGTATATCGACCGCGCAAGGGGGGAACATGAGAAAAAATCAGAAATATTTCCGCCAACGTGAAATGCGGGCGAGCGTTGGTAGGGTGCGGCCGGATGGGTGTGAGCATCACGCAGCACCACCCTGGATCGTTCACGGTCGAAATGACCGAGGAGCGCGATAGCAACATCCCGAGCAAGGATTGGGAGCAGTATTTCCTGCTGGTGTCCGACGCTCACATCGACAATGCGCACGCAGATCGTGGGATGTTCGAGCGCCACATGCGGCAATGCCGCGAGCGCGGCGGGCGGTGGCTCTCCAACGGGGATTTCCTGTGCCTTATGCAGGGCAAGTACGACCTGCGATCCGACACATCAGCCTGCCGGCCGGAGCATCAGCAGGGGCGCTACCTCGATTCGGTCATTACCACGACCGCCGATTACGTCGCCCCGCATGCAGACATGGCGCTCTTGTTCGCGCCCGGGAACCACGAAACCGCCATCCGCAAGCGGCACGAGACGGACATGAACGAGCGGCTGGTGGAGGCGCTGCGCCACCGCAGACCTGCCGACTGCCAAGCGTATGCTGGCAAATACGCCAACTGGGTGCGGTTCCTCGTGCGGAACAAGTCGCGCAGGCAGCTCATCGGCGGCAGCGTCGTGATGTACATGCACCACGGCTATGGCGGCGGCGGCCCCGTCACCCGCGGCACCATCCAGACCTCGCGCATGGCGGTCTACCTGCCCGACGCCGACATCATTTGGACGGGCCACACCCACGACGAGTGGATCATGCCGATCCAGCGTGCGCGCCTGTCGCCGCACGGGCGCCCGTACCTTGACCGCGTGACCCACGTCCGTTCGCCCGGGTACAAGGACGAGTTCAGCGAGCAGGCCGGGTGGGCCGTGGAGAAGGGCATGCCGCCAAAGCCCAAGGGCGCGCTTTGGCTACGCTTCTACATGGACAACTTTCGCAACGAGCACACAGGCCAGTCGAACCGCGTGTTGCGGTACGAGGTGCGCGAAGCGCAGTAACTGGCCGTTTCAGAAGGACAGATCATGCCGACCCCAGCCAAGGGCAAGCGATTCGTGAAAGTGGTCCGCAACCCGGAGACGGGCCGCACCCGCAAGGTGTCCTACGGTCAGGCCGGGAAGGCCAAGGGCGGCGGAGACCGCATCAAGCCAGGAACCGCGAAGGGCGACGCATACTGCGCTCGTTCGTTCGCGCAGATGAAGGCGCACCCTGCGGCGGCGCGCAACCCCAACAGCCCGCTGCGGCTCTCCCGTGCGAAGTGGAAGTGCAGCGGCAAGACCTCGAGAGGATGACATCATGGCAAAGCGTGGCCTGTACGCCAACATCAACGCCCGCCGCAAGGCCGGCACCAGCCGACCCAAGTCGAAGTCCACGGTCAGCGCGAAGTCGTATGCGGCCATGAAGCGCGGGTTCAAGAAGTGATCCCGTGCGCGTCCGCATCGGCGGCAAGTACTGGACGTTGAGGTTCTCGGGGAACCTCAAGGACTACGGAAGCATGGTCGATCCGGGCCATGCCGAGGGACGCCTCATCCGCATCGGGACATGGCAGGGCGAGCAGGACACGCTCGACACCATCATCCACGAGGCGCTGCACTGCGCCCGCCCCGAACTTGACGAGGCCGCGGTGGACGCCACCGCCCGCGACATCTCGCGCCTCCTGTGGCGGCTGGGCTACAGGCGCAACCCGTAAGAAACTCTTACATGTTCTTCTTTCCGAGTTGCGTACACCTTATCGGGACGTGTACGCGGGATCGCTATTCCTCCCAGTACACACGCTCGCCACGGCGGTAGTGACGCAGGTCATCGTCACGCTTTGAGTGCGTGAAGTGCTTGTCCATGAAACGGCAGAAGTTGTTGGGGTACAGGAGG
>Ga0207418_100149_pt1 | contig 16983 bp, 19 predicted proteins | sample LakMenEpi05Aug08_FD_150669 | JGI IMG/M metagenome (GOLD analysis project Ga0207418, IMG submission 150669) | Freshwater microbial communities from Lake Mendota, WI - 05AUG2008 deep hole epilimnion (SPAdes) | ecosystem: Environmental > Aquatic > Freshwater > Lake > Epilimnion/Euphotic zone ...
AAAGAATCATTAGAAATTAGTATTTCATCCTCCCATTTTTTTAATTAGGCCAAATTTTAACATACCAAAAAAATTCAAAGAATAAAGACATTGCAAAAGAAACTTTCTATGGGAAACAAGCCATAAAAGTAAAAAATAACTAGTTTTCTAGTTAAAAACCACCCCGCAATTTCGTGTAGGGTGGTTAATTTTTTGCCTAAAAATGCTAAAATCAGCTTGGATTAGCTCTCAATATAGGACTTCAAAGGTTCAAGTTCTGTTTTGGCAATCCAAAAACTACCTTTGACTTTTTTCCAACCTTGATTGGTTTGTATCTCAATCATCACTTCTACTGCCTCGGGTGTGTGATTGGATTTTAGCTTGGTTTTGAGGTCTCGCAGGTTTTGGACGCCAAATTCTATGGGGATTTTGAGGGCTTTAGGACTTTTTAGAGGTTGATTTTGACCTAATTCTTGGGGTTCGTGATTTTGCCAAAATAGACTTGGGTTTTGTTTGATCTGCTGCCAGTTTATATTTTTGAGGGCATCCCTACGATTGTCAGACAGGTTCAAGCCACTGCTGTCGATTAGTTCAACAACACCAGAACCAAAAGGAACCAGGTTTTGGATAGTCATTTTGGGCTTTTCATCATATTCGTTTTCTTCTTTCTTTTCTTTCTTTTTGATATTTCCAATCACCCAAAAAAGCTGTTTTTCTTCTAGAATTGGCGAAAATTTGGGAGCATTTTTAGTAAAAATCATACCCTCCAAAGACTCAAAAGGTGTGGTAACCTGCAAAGCCAGCATCATACCTCCAGCTCGGGTAAAAATCTTGCGTATTTTTTCTACCAAAATCAGGTGAATATCACTCACAAGGCTAACATCTTTGATCCATTTTAGGATTGGCACAAAATCTTCTAGGGGATTTCCTGAGACATAAATACCCAAAGTTTCTCTTTCGTCGGTTAAGACATCAAACTTGAATTTTAAGGGGTAGTCTTTTTGCCAAGCAATTTTGGACTCCTTGTCTTCGTTTGAGGCTTGATTATCACCAAACAAGTCATCACTGTCGTTTTTGGAGGCTTCTTTTCTGGCACTGGCACTTTCGAGGAGGGTAGGGATATTTGCCCACAAAAAAGAACGGATTTTGATATATTCTGGGGTTTTATCTTCAGACACACTAAGAAACTATCTAAATAAAATACTTTTTGTAAATATTAGGTTTAAAATCACAAGCGAAAGCGTTGAATTTGTAACTGCTTTAGAACCTGCTTAATGTTCTAGTAAATCTCTAAATTTTAAGAAAACCAAATCATTTGCCCGGCAGTTTTCTAATAATTTTTGATTATCAACCTAAATTTACCAGTTTTTGGATCCACCCAAAGCTGATCAACTTCTTGAATTTCAAATTGGACATTGGTCATCTTTTTTTGGTTCAAGATTGATTGCAGTTTATCTCTAAGCTCTTCCTGACAAATCATTTTTTCTGAATCTGAAAGGTTTTTTTCGTACTGGACTTTAAAATGGAAGCTCTGATTGGATTCTAAAACTAGCTGAAAAGCACTTAGCCCTTTGACGAAAATTTCTACAACCATATGAGGGCTAATAAAATCTTCCTGACCCAGATTATTAACGAAAACAGGTGACATTTCTCGCCTACCTACAACATTTTCAATCTTGCTGAAGGGGTAAGAATTCAAAGTATCTTCAATTTTTTCTAAAATATCGTTTGATTTGTATCTTATTAGTGGAAGGGTTTTGTTGAACAAATTGGTTATTAAAGTATGATCTGAAAAAGTTTCAAAATACAAAGTATCTTCCATCAAATACAAACCTTTGAGGCTATCTTTTCCAACGCCCATGATCAAAAACTCGGTTGAGGCGTAGTTATTGCTAACCTCTTTGCCAAAAGCCTTTTGAATATATTCTTTATCCTCAAAAAACAAAGGCTCGCCTCCTGATACGATAGTCTGGGGTGTATATTCAACTCACCGCTATTTTTGGCTTCAGCTAATTTTTTTAGAGCAAAGGAGTATCCAGTCAAAACATTTGGTTGAAACTCATTTAAAGCTTTAATTATCTGATCAAATGGGTCGTTTATATCCAGCATTTGGGTGCCTGAATATATCGGAAAAAGCTTTTTGGTCGCTTCCACCATAGTTGCCCCCGCAAAATGACCTTTGGTTGCCCCGACATAGCTGATTTTTTTGAGGAAAATCGTACCACTTATTCTGTTTGAATGGCTCAGCCCAGCTGCAAATTCACTTTCGCTATATATATAATAACCAACTTGCCCAGAAGATCCAGATGTGTGCATTACATAATATTTATTCAAAAACAATTCCCCAGGGTCTTTAGAGCCGCTCAAAAATTCTTCAACTTTAGCTTTTGTAATTTGTTTATCTGTTACAATATCGTCCCAATTTTCCATCAAGGTGTTTTTATCCAAAATTGGAAAATCTTCGGGTACACAGATTTCTAGGTCAATATTATTTTCGGTGACTATTTTTTTATAAAAATTAGAATTTTGGGCTGCAAATTTAGCCAGCTCTCGAAATTCTCTCAATTGATGTTCTTTAATTTGGGGATTTGTTAACTTTAGTCTTTTCTTAGCTTTAAGAACTTTGCCAATTAGGTGAGATAATAGCATAAAAATTGGATTCCATAAAATCAAAACTAAAATTTAGAATTATGCAAGCTAGAGATTTTAACTTCGTATAACCAACTCAAAAAATTTATCAAAACTGCTCTTTTTGCTGTTGGATACAAAACTTTCTTGACAACAGACTTTTTTGTTTTTATTGGTTTAACCTGTCATTAAAGAAACCGCAGATAAAATGCAAATCACATACCTAAACACACCCACCAAAAACTTTTCCAAAAGAAACTCTTTTGCCCACAAAAAAGCCAAAAGCCAGCCTGTAATGGAAAAATTTGATCGCAAAAAAACCATTCAAAAAAACCAAATTGAAGCCAGGAGGATATTAAAGACAGAGCATTTGCTACAACTTACAACTGTTATGATTTTATCAGCCTTTGGAGTTCTATTGGTTCCAAATTTGATCGCAAACGACAACACCAAAGCCATTGCAAGTGAGCCAAGCAAGGTTGAGCTATTGAGCCAAGTTCAGCAAACCAGTAGTATAAAACCGGTAGCACCTACAGCTTTAGTAGAAGCCGGTCTGGATCAACCTCAAAGCATTCAAACGCCTCAAACAAACACAGTTGTCCAAAGTCAAGACACCAACCTAAACTCCAAAACCTATATTGTTGGCACAGGTGAAGACCTAAACCAAATAGCCCAAAAATTAAATATTGATCCAATCGAATTAGCTTTGACAAACAACCTAAAATCCAGCAAAATAACTGCAGGAACACAACTAAAACTTCCTTAAAAAGTCGTTTAACATTCTTAAAATTTCAAACTTTATATCAAAAACATGTCTACAGTCACTCAAGAAGCCAAAACAACTTCTTCCAAAGAAACCTCCCCAGTAACTAGCGAAACCAAAACAATGTCGATGCTTGCTCATCTCGGGGCAATATTTTTTGGATTTATTCCGCCTCTTGTTATTATGCTTGTCACCAAAGACGAGATAGTTAAAAAACAGTCAAAAAGCTCTTTAAATTGGCAGATAAGTCTTATAATTTATTCATTACTTTTGGTTGTAGTAGCCACAGTTTTGTTTTTTGTATTCACGATTTTAGGTATTGCCTTAGGTGCCGGCGGCGAAGCTCTGGGAGTCTTGGGGGGTCTATTGCTTGGGCTGGGCTGGCTGTTTTTGTGGCTGGTCATAATGGCATTTTCTATAGGTAGTTTGGTAATCACTATTATCGCTACCGTAAAAGCCTCTCAAGATCCAGAAAATGTTTGGAAATATCCATTTTGTATCAATCTAGTGAAATAATTATTGACCAAAATTCTAAAATTCTATTTTTTCAGTTCTAATGACCCAAAACCTTTTCTGTTTAAAAGAAATCGTCTCTAATTTAGTTCCGCCTACAACGGCTTGGTAAGCTTTTGCTTTTTCGTTTATCAAGCCCAAATTTTTACCCCGAAAGAGGTATTTTTCTTTTGTAATTAACTTTTTTAAGACTTAAATTCAAAAAACCATTCTTACCAGCTATTGCTGCTATCTTCACTAAAACTAAACTAATATGCTCAAAATTCTTACACTCTCAGATATTTCTGAAATTATCGCCAAAGTTGGTCTAAACAACTTTTTTAAACTACTTGTTGATCGCTTAGAAAGTGATTTTTCTAACTGGCAAGCTTTTAGCAAAAACCCTCGCACCGCTTACTACTCCGAGGAAGGTGTGGTCGAACTCATGCACACCGCAGACGAGGAAATTTTTACTTGCAAATATGTAAATGGTCACCCAAACAATCCACTTCAAAACAAGTTAAATGTGATTGGATTGGGCTTGGTAGCTCAGATGAAAACCGGTTACCCTGAGTTGATTTCCGAAATGACTTTACTCACAGCCCTGCGTACGGCTGCTATAAGTGCCTTGGCGTCCAAATTTTTGGCAAGAAAAAATTCTACGACTTTTGGGATAATCGGTTGCGGATCTCAAAGCGAGTTTCAGGTTTTGGCTCACAAAGCTATTTTTGATGTTCAGACCGTAAAATATTTTGACCTAGACTCAAAAGCCATGCAAAAATTTGAAGGAAATCTTCAAAAATATGATTTTAATCTAGTTAAATGCAGTTCCGTGGAAGAAGTTTTGGAAAATTGTGATATTATCACTACAGCTACAGCTGCCAAACAAGCCACTCAGATTTTAACTATAGATCACCTTAAAAATGGCTTACATATAAATGCAATTGGTGGAGATTCCCCAAACAAAACCGAACTTGATTCACAAATTTTGACATCTGCTAAAGTCATAGTCGAATTTTTTGATCAGACCAAACATGAAGGTGAAATTCAAAATCTTGCTAATTTGAACAGAGACTCAATCTACGCCGAACTTTGGGAAATTGCTTCAGATTCCAAACCTGGTCGCCAAAATCCTGATGAAATAACACTTTTTGATAGTGTAGGTTTTGCCCTAGAAGACTACAGTATTTTAAATTTGATCAAAGATTTGAGCCAAAAACACAATATTGGACACAATTTAGACCTAATTCCAGATTTGAAAGATCCAAAAAACCTATTTAGCCTTATTTAATCAAATAAAATTTTAGGTTTAAATAGATTCTACATCCTAACAATCTCGAAAAATATTTGCTGAGATGTAATTTGTGCTGTACAATGTTACTATTTACAAAAATACAATACAAAAATTATGAATGATATGCATACGCTTCACCTGTTTTGGGAGCAGAAAAGCCTATTTCCTTACAAACCCAACAAAGTATACTGGCAAACATTTTAGCAATATGTGAAGCAGCTTATGAAATTCCTGTAGCTGAAATTTTCTTTAATGAAGTACAAATAAAACTCACTTCACTTATAGATACACACCTGGCATTACAAACAAACATCAACTCTATCGACTTAATAAACGAGGCTCTTGCTTCGGTAGGCAAACAAGAAAAAGATGAATTGGTAAAATTTTACACCAAAAGAAAGGAAGAGGCAGAAAGTAAGAAAAGTGAATTGTCTGCACTTTTAAGCCAAGAAAATAGATTAAATCTTAATCAAGATGTCATCAATGCAATAGAAAAAACCTTAGAAAAATTGAAAAAAAACCAACCTCACCAGCTAAATTTAATTGATCAACTAATCTTACAATCAAGAAGTAAATTAGCATATGAATTTAATAACTTATTAGATGCTCGTAAAATTGAAATAGAGGCGTTGCGTCTAAAGGAAGAATCTGAAAAACTAGAAATGAAAAAAATAGATCAAGCAAATGCCATTTCTCGGTTAGAGGTTTCTTTTGTTGATATTTTTAAGAACCACTTTAATTTGCAAAATTTAGTTATTAGCACAGAGTACGGCTACGATGAAAATCAAAATAACAAAATCTGCACAGCTGACTTATCGATGAGTTTCAATCAAAATGACGAACCGTATAGGATAAGTTTAGATGAATATTTGATTCACTTAGCTGGTCATGACGGGTATTTCCAAATAGCTCTGGAGATCCTGGAAGCCATTATTTTAAAAATAGATGCTCATGATAACTTGTTTGATAAGTCGAATTTTGATTCCTTAAAAAATGCTTTAGTACAAGAGGAGGTTCGCAGGATTTTTAGAGATACTGTCGGAGCTGCAGTGCTTGATCCAAATTGGTATAGTATTACATTAGAGAAGAATCCAATTCAAGACATTCTTATAATCGATACTCAACGGAATAAAACATTGTCGTTTAAAGAATTTTTGCTTGAAATACAAGAACAGCCGTATGGCAATATCTTTCAACCTGAGGAAATAACCACTGCGACAATTAAGTTAATTGAGTCTTTAGAGAAACTTATAGAAAATAATCCATCTTTTTTTGACCTTAAAGAAGACTTTGTTGGATTTCAGGACGAGCCAGTGGTGTTAGATTCTACTCCTAACACTAACCAAGTGGCGATTGAAAAACAAAAACATCCTTTGGACAAGGCGTCTCGGGATATACAAGATTTACTCATTCAGACTTTTAACGAGATTGATCCTGATAATGCTGATCAATATTCAATTATTTTAGTTCCAGATGCTGCAGAGATCAACAAAATAGCTCTAATTGAGATTATCACTCCAGATAATACAGAATACTATCACGAGTCAACTCAATTATTGGATTATTTAAAAAGTATGATAAGCCCAAACAGTCCTGCTAAAAGTATTAAAATTCGAGAGCTTATAGAAAATATCAAAAAAATTGTAAATGAAAATCAAGAATATTTTAGTTTAAAATATTAAGCTCAGGCGATCTTTTAAACAAGAGTGTCTAGCAAAGACTTGTATCTAAAACTCATTTTTCTGATGGCAACAAAAACTCCCCCATTACGGGGGAAATTATTATTTTAGGTTAAAGTTTAACTATTAGTTACCTCTACCGAATCCTCCAAAAAAGCTTCCTTTATCTTGTTTCTGTTCTTTGTTTTGCTTACGATTGTTGTTGTCTCGGTTTTGATTTTGCTGTGGTTGAGTTTGTTGTGGCATTTGCTGAGGCATTTGTCTTGACTCTTGAGTTTGTTGTGGCATTTGTGGTTGAGGACCTCCAAAGTGTCCAAAGCCATTGTTTTCTTGTGGTTGAGCTTGTGGCATTGGAGCTGGAGCGACAGGTTTTGGCATCTCCATTTGTCTTGGTTCTTCGTATTCGATTGCGGAGACAGAATTTTCGGTAAATTCTCTGATCATTTCTGGTACCACTTCCATCAAAATATTTGGTTGGATTTGATCGATACTAGCTGGGGCTTCTCGTAGTGAGGTAGCAACAACCATCAACAAATCATTTAGAGGAAGGTGAATTCCGTCTTGTGGCTCAGCTTCAAGCTGCTCAGAAATCTCTTGTGGAGTGATTTTTTTGGTCAACATAAAATTTACCAAACCCAAAACTGTGTCCATAGAGTGTTTGTTTTCCGGGTTGATTTGGTCACCTGTAGCACTGAGGATTTTCGGACCATCCCCATCGTATTGAATGGTTACAAGAATATCGCCGTAGGCGTCGGTTTGAACAAGTTGTTCGAGTTTTAATGCGTATTTTGACATATATATTTATGTTTATAAAATCATTTTATCATACAAAAATTGACTTGTAAAGCCTTTCTAAAAAAGATACTTTAGTCTATTTTATGAGCTTTTTTGACAATATTCAGGTTTTTAGCTTGTTTTTGGGTGTATGCAAAACTCTCTGTCCAAGTCCCAACTTGTCGCTAAACTTCTAGAAATCAAAGCTATTCAGATTCAACCAAACAACCCATTTACTTTTGCTAGTGGTATCAAATCTCCGGTGTATACTGATGGTAGGCTGGTAATTTCTGAGCCAATTTTACGAAAGCAAGTTGCAATTACTTTTGCTGATCAAATCAAACAAAAATACCCACAAGTAGAAATAATTTCAGGAGTCGCTACCGGTAGCATTGCTATGAGTGCTTGGGTGGCTGATGAGATGAATTTACCTATGATTTATTGGCGAAAACCAAAAGGTTATGGTCACAACAAGTCTTTTGAGGGTAAATTAGAAGAGGGTCAAAAAGTTATAATAATAGAAGACGCTGTCTCTACTGGCACCAGTAGCCTTTCAGCTGTAAAAGACCTCCGTGCAAAAGGAGCTGATGTATTGGCAGTATTTGTGATGTACTCCCATGATCTGACAGAAGGTGTCAAAAATTATGCCGACAGCAACATAGCTTGTTTTCCACTTTGTACTTTTGGTGACTTACTCGAATACGCTCAAACTTCCCAAATGTTAAGCCAAAAAGAGTTGGATACGCTTAAATTGTGGCATCAAGATCCTCAAAATTGGATTGGCAAAATGTAATTAAGAGTGAAAAGCTAGTATCTAAAAGTGAATAATGACCGGCACTGTTAGTTTGATATAGTAAATTATTATTTCTATCTATCTTTTTGTAGTTCAAATAATTGTAAATTTAAAGTTTTTACCTAATCAAAAGAGATTTTTGGATTTTAGAGAACTTAACAATATGATCAACATATTTTGTAGTTCCTAAACAAATTATTTGATTTCCAGTCCAATCGCTTTAGCAAAAGCTTTTTTTACATCGCTACGAGTTACAATTCCGACCAATTTGTCTTCAGAAACAATCGGCACAATATACAAATCATTTTGCAAAAAATCCGCCAAAATAGACAAAGTATTATCCGCAATGTCGACCACTTCAAACTCTTTTCGCATGATTGTAGTAACCAAGTGATCCTTGATTTCAGCAACTCTTTCATCAAAAAATCCGTCTTTATACATGGCTTTAGCGATGTTAGGATTTTCCACAAACTCTTCTGGCACCACAGCAGCAGCAATATCTTGCATGGAGATTATTCCAATTGGTTTTTCGTTTTCAACAACCACAAACCCATTACACTTTCGCTCAAACATCATTTTGATGACTTCTGCAATTGTAAAAGTAGGAGGAATAGTGAACAAATCCCTATGGTAATATTCTTTAATAAGCATAAAATCGTAGCTAAATAATTAAGATATTCAAAATATCGTCAAGAATATTTTAAAATTTATTTAAAATCGCATGTAATCTCAGATTTTTTTAAGAACCTATTTGGAATCTCTAAAAAACTTTAAGTTTAAGATGAAAAAATTACAACTGTATGAAAAAAAGTAAGAAATAAATAGTTTTAAGGTGGTAGTATTTGGAATTTTTGAGGCTAAATTTGAGGTTTCAAAAAGTATTCAAACAGTTTCTGTGTTGTTGGTTTTCTTGCCAAAATTGCAAATTCCAAATTGATTTTGAACGAATGTCCTATAATTTATTTTTTGCCAGACATGGCGAAACGGAGCTAAATTTAGCCCACAAAATACAAGGAAATATCGACTCAGCACTGACTGAAAAAGGTATGCAAGATGCTAAGAGTTTAGGTCAAAAAATCACAGGCTTAAAATTTAATCAGGTTTTTAGTAGTGATCTTGGAAGAAGTTTTATGACTGCCTATTTTGCCCTTCAAACAGGCAATATCACCCTACCAATTCAGCCAGACAGACGACTTCGGGAGATTAGTTTTGGGGATTTGGCGTTGATTTCAAACAATTCTTTGCATGATGGAACCTACCCGCACTTTACAGCCAAGCCAGATTTTGTGTATCCAGGTGGTGAAAGTTTTGATATTTTGTGTGGTCGGGTAGGGGATTTTTTGCGAGAAAATGAGGGAAAATGGCATGGGCAACAAATTTTGCTGGTCGTACACAGCGGGGTGGTGCGGGCTTTGCAAAAGGTGCTTGAAATCCCGGTAGAAATTAGCCCTAAAAACAAGATTGCAAACGGATTTTTGGTGGAGTGTGAAGTTGTGGGCGGGAAATCTGTTAATTACAAAATTTTATGAAAGTAGCAATTTGTCACGATTATTTATTTCAGTTTGGTGGTGCCGAAAGGTGTGTGGAAAGTTGGCTGGAAATGTACCCAAATGCTGATATTTACAGCAGTTTTTCGATCCCAGAAAAGTTTAAAGATTCAACCGAAATCACCAAAGCTTTTGAGGAGGGCAGGGTGCAAAACTCCTTTTTGCAAGGTATTTTTAGGTTCAAATTTATGCAGAAGTTTCAGAAGCATTTATTTTGGATTTATCCCATTGCCATGAGCTTTTTGAAGGTTCAAAACTACGATTTGGTGATAGTTTCGGCGACCTATTGCGGGAAAAATATTCGACTTCAAAACAACCACAAAGTGATTTTTTATTGCTACACGCCAACCAGATTTTTGTATGGATTTGTGACCGAAACCGACCAAAAAATGATCAACCCGATTCTTCGAAAATTGATCCCGTTTTTCACCAAACCACTCAGGATTTTGGATCAAAAAGCTGCCAAATATTTAACCAAAAATGGGGCAATTTGGGTGGCAATTTCCAAATATATTCAGGACAATATCAAGATCGCCTACGGTGTGGACTCACAAATAATTTACCCACCAGTAGAAACTGAGCAGTTTACCAAACTTACCAGAAAAGCTGATGAAATTGAGGATTTTTATATTTATTTTGGAAGAATTAGTTTTCACAAACGAATTGATTTAGCAATTTTGGCGTGTCTAAATTTGGGCAAAAAGTTGGTGATTGTGGGGGCAAGTTCGTTTCAACCGGAAATGGATAAACTTGAAAGTTTGGTCAAAAATCACCCAAACAGAGATCTTATTACTTTTGCTGGCAGGGTTTCAGACCTCGAACGAAATAATTTACTCCAAAAAGCTAAAGCTATGATTTTTACGGCAAAAGAAGATTTTGGAATTGCCCCGGTGGAAGCGATCGCCGCTGGTTGCCCTGTGATTGGCTACGGATCAGGTGGAGCTTTGGAGTTCATTCAACCCGGAGTAAATGGAACTTTGTTTGAAGAGCAAAGCGTAGAAAGTTTGCAAAAAGCAATTTTAGAATTTGAAAAAATGGAGGGCTGGAATATAGATAATATGCGAAAAAGTGTTCAAAAATTTGGAAGTAGTGAATTTAAAAAAGAGTTTGAGAAGCTGATCGAGTGAGGAAAAAGTACCTCGAAAAAATTTATTTGATAAGAGAGAGAGATCTTCTGTTATGAGATATTTAGATTTGGGAAACCGAATTTTATTTTTTTAAGGAGATTTTTTATGCCTAAGCCCAAGAGCAATGTTCTTAAGTGTGAACACGTCCCCGCCCCTGATAAAATCTGCAGGAATAGCGAATGCAGGAAAGGAGGTTGCCAAAAATTAGCTAAACAAAAGCAAGAAGGTGAAGGTAAAAAAACAACATAAGTTTCTCAATTTTCTTGAGTTTTTCTTGTCCGCTGTATAATTACTTACGGCGGGCTTTTTTATTGGGTGGGGTTTTATAAAGCTTTTTTAAAAGAGTTTAAAAACACCGTAAATTAAACCAAAACTACCTCGAACTATATTATTTGACAGTAGCAAAAAATCGTGTTATGTTAAAAAAGTTTGGAGTGGTTAATTCTAATTTACTGCCAAACACAGGAGCTAAGGAGGTTAGGTTAGGGTAATCGGATCCAACTTAGTAAACCTGTTTTCGGAGAATAACTTATCATGGGAACAACACCATCAAGACCAGTTCAACCTAATGAAACCGTCACCGACGCAACCATTAGGGGGCTAAAAGATTTGGCGGACAGTTCTAAAGGAAAAGTTGAGCAAGAAGTAAAAAAAATCGTCGAAGAAGTTAAAGAACTTCGGAAACAAGACCCAAGATAAAAATAACCGCTAGTCGGTTTTTCACAGGCTCTTGTTGAAGCCTGGCTTTTTTTCATTTTGGTCCTATCGTGCAATTTCTGCTGATAGGCCTTTTTTTATGCTTAATTTTTCCCTAAAGGAGAAGTTTTGCCTTTACCTGTTTTCCCAGACAATACAATTTTTGCCTTTAAATTGTTTAATTAAACTGGCTAAGATATTTTTTGATTCTGTTTGTGATACCTTCCAAAAGCCCATTTTGCCGTAGTTCCAATTCTGTCAGATTGGTGAGTCCACTAGACATCGGAAACCACGCCCCGTTTTGACTGTTACTATAAAAATTATCAATATCTCCAAAACTCCCGCCTTGAGTACCAAGCCCAGGACACAAAAACCAACTATTTGGGATTAGTTTGCGTAACTCAGCACCAAGTTTAGGTTTGGTAGCACCCACTACAGCTCCAATTGGACCAAAACCTTTGCCCAAAACCTGATTAAAATAACCATCTTCAAGAGCTTTTTGGTTTATTTTTTGAATTTCTGTAGCGATAAATTGACTCAGATTTTGATTATTTTGGTTTTCAAAGTCCTGCAAAATTTCGGCATCAGGGTTGGAAGTTCGCACCAACACAAAGACACCTTTATTATTTTGAACAGCTTTTTGCAAAAATGGCTCTAGGCTTTTTTGGATACCCAAAAACGGACTTACAGTCAAAAAATCTGCACTAAAATCCTGATCATTATCTAAATAAGCAGCTGCGTAGGCGTCGGAAGTGCGGTCAATGTCACCTCGCTTGGCGTCCAAAATTGTAACTAAACCCATTTTTTTGGCTGATTTGAGGCTTTCTGACAAAACTTTTAACCCGACCAAACCATATTTTTCAAAATAAGCTGATTGAAACTTTACGCCAATTAGTAGATTTTGTGCGGCTTGTAGGCATGTCTGACAAAAAAACTCCAATTTTTGCTGCACACTACTATATTCTTTTTGATCAAGTTCTTGCCAAGTTTGAGCAGGCAATATTTCTAAGTTAGGATCGATCCCAAGAATTAGTGGGTGCATAATATTTTGAGCTTTAAAACCAATTAAGCTTTGGTCAACAGACTAGATTTTAGGCGTCATTAGATTCTTTTGCTTCAACTTCAACTACATGATTGCCTTTAGTAGCAAATTTGTTTAGCTTAGAAATCAAAATACCACTGACTACAATTCCAGCAATGTGGATAACTGTAGACAGAATTGGAATAAAGGAAACAATTGCTAAGACCATGCTGGCTATGGCTAAACCTCTGGCAGGGCTTTTGGTTTGTGCTGATATGTTGTTAGCAATTATACTAATTACCAAACTTGCCCACCAAAGACCAAATCCAATGATCCAAATTAAGGCTTCTATTATAGTAGTTACAGACCAAGTGGCAGCAAAGATATTTTCGTTGCCAGTAGCAACCCCAGTACCAAAATTAAAGAAAAAGAAAATAAAAGATAAAGCTGTTTGGAATGCAAAAAATATTCTTGTGGTTAAAACAAAAATTTCAAAATTACGTTGTTTAATAATTTTGTCAGAGTCGATGTGAGTTTGGGACATGTATTTGAATATTAAAATTGTTTTTTGAAAGTTGTAAATACGAAAACGTTTATAACCTTTTACCAGAATTTAATTTAGACTCAAAACCTATAAAACTTGTTGTAAAAAAAATCTTATTTTTTAGTGTTCAGTTGCAACGTTTTAAACACCTCACTACAAAACAAAATCCCCTTTTTAGGGGGATAATTGTGACAAATCTAAAGTTAGATTATTTTTTACCTTTAAAATTACCACCACCTACATCTACTTTACTGATTCTTTTTTTATATACTTTAAAGACAATAAAACCAACTATACCTGATGCGATCATAGCTATAACTACTGCCACTTCAGCTCCACCTGTTCTGTCCAAATCGGTTTTGACTGGAGTAACACTGCTTGCTGGGAGTGGGGTTGTGCTGGTTACAGCTCTCGAACTTACAGCTGCAGTTGATGATGTTCTGGTAGAAGACACGGCAACACTACTTGCCACTGAAGACGCCACTGCACTTGAGCTACTACTAGAATTTTGAGCTGCTCCTATGGTAAATACTATGGACCTTTTGCCTGGTCTGTTGTTTTCTGCATAACTAGGAGAATTACCAAAATCTTCATCAAAGGTAAGTTTGACTTGACTTCCAACAGTTGCATTGGCAGCTACTTTGAACGATACATTGATACAACCTGTGTGTTTCTCTCTTAGTTTATCTACACTAGCTGCTCCACTTTGAGCTGATAGATTTCTGGCACTTTGTAGTCCATATGTAAATTCTGAGGTACTTACAAGTGAGCTTGAGATAGGGTATTTGTTACCGGTGAAAGTATTGTTACATACTGGTTGAGCTGGTGGGTTTTCAGCGTCAGTTCTGGTTGGCGAGCCGTTGTACCAGTCTTGAAATCCAGTATTTACAAATTCAAAATCTGGTTTGTCCAAAGTAACTTTAGTGATAGGAGTTGAAATATCAGAGTCAGCTGTTACGCTACCATAACCAAATTGTACATTTATAGGTGCAGTTCTATCTTTTGGAATTGGAGTAGAATATACCACCTCCGAATCTGCCAATCTAGCCTCGGTTGGTAAATTTACCAAAAATCCTGTGGCCAATAGTAAAATAGCTGAGACCAGTCCAAAACCTTTAGTGAATATATTTAATTTTTGTTTAGTCATATTATATATTTTAATTTATAGGTTTATAGGTCAACATTTCCACCGTCTCTATCACCAGAAGCACCTACAATAAGCACTAAACGATCGTAATCTTTTACAATTTCATTTGTTCCACTTTCGGTACAAGTTACAACAACTGTGTAGTAATTTACAGTTTGATCTACTACTGGGAAAGTGACTTCGGCTTTGCCGGCTGTTGTAGTTGCTGTGTATTCTTTCAGTTGGTCTGTTGCTCCATAACGAGCCAAAGCGAATTTGCAAGACGATCCATTTGCTATTGCTGCTCCTGAGTTGTTTTTAATGTTATCAAAAACTAGTTTTGCGACTCCATCTTTGTATTTTTGCTCTTTGTTCCAACCTGTGTTGGTTTGAAAAGCTGAATTCCAAGCTACAGGGGTGTTGTTGGCACCTACAAAATACAACCTACAATTGTTTCCAAATTTATCATCACAATTACCGGAGGTAGGAGCTTCGCTAAAATTACTTCCAACACCAGTGATTGTAGTAGATCCAACTGTAATTGTACCATTTGTTCTTGATCCTGTAGGACAACCTGCTGGAATATTTCCTGTTGGGGTAAATACATTGTTTGCAACAGTTCCTGTAATTGAACAACTACCACCATTGGTAAATGTAGCACTTCCAGTCAAAGTCGGAGTTCCTGTAAATGTAATTGTACCACCCACTGAACTTCCAATAGTTCCTGTTAGAGTACCAGAATTAGTGTAGGTTGGGGCAGCGTCAGCAGCGAGTAAAATTATAGAAAGACTTCCAGGTACTTTTTCTGAGTCGCTCAATTGGTCGGCTCCCAAAACAGCATAAACACCTTGATTATTTTGAGTTCGTAATCTACTAGTGTTGCTTATATCGCCAGTTCCGCTATATGGAGTGTATTTAGTAGTTGTGTTTCCAATGTTGGTAGTAAATACATTTGGGCTTAATTTAACCGAAAAAGTTATTTTACCTTCCACACTTGCAGGTAAGTTACCATCTTTAGCTGCTGTATCATTATCAGTAAAAACAGGGTCACTACCAGGTTTGTAATTCAAAACTTGTGTCCAAGGACCGTTGTCAAGAGGATCATATGAGCTACTTACATCTACGCTGGCGTAGTTGATTGTAGTTTCTACTTGATTCGCCACATCTGTTCCATTGATTTTAGTGATAGTGTTTTTGAAAGATGTTTGATCTGGAATAAGCAAGCTACCTATATAAACTTCCAAAATTGAGTTTGTTGTGGCCTCACCTTCTCCGTTGGAATAAGTAATTGTAAAGGTACAACTTTCATCAGGTTGCATCTGAAGTGCCTGACAATCAGTCTGAGGAACAGAAGCGCTGGCATCACTTTTTTCACGATTGTTGTTGCTTATTGCAGTAAAAATTATACCGCCTATTATCGCAATTGACAGTAATCCCAATGCAAGAGTGCGATATAAAGGAAATTTTCGTTTTGGTGTGGACATATTTGTATTTATTTTTTTGGTTCTAGGGGGTAATTTTATTTTTTAGGTTCAATAAAGAAAACTGAAGGCTTTCCTACTTTTCCACCATCTTCTTTTATGTACGAAGCTACACCTAAAACTTCAAATGTACTATCAACCTCTACAGTCATTGAAAAAGTACCAGCTTCTCCTACTTTGATTTGATTAAAACCTTTATCTCCACTTCCTGGTCCATAAATTATAAGATTATCGGTTTCGTTATAGACAGTGTTTTCCACTTTCATACTAGCTTTTCCAGCAAATATATCACTCATGGAATCTGGGACAATTTTAAGACCTTGAGAAAGTTTTATGTATAAACTGCCTTTTTGGAAATTATCATCTCCGATGCTAGAATAAGATATTGTAAGCTTAACTTTTTTACCTGGATCAACAGCTATAGACTGAGCGTCATCACCAAAATCTGCTTTTAAAACTTTCAAACTTTCGGCAGTTAAAGGCTGGGTTGTGACGCCTTCTGCGTTAAAATCGATACCTTTTAGATTAAAATCAACAGCTTGTTGTTGTTTGGCTTCCAAGTCTTGGTTGGAAATCAAGCCTTCTGGAGGGGCAACTTCTTGAGAGGATTGACTAGAAGAGGCTTCGGAAGATTGACTACTACTTTGGTCAGCTTTGCTGGTGTTGTTTGGTTTGGTAGAAGAAGAAATTAATAGAAATGTAGCAAAACCTACTGAAGATAATAATATAATACTAACCGCAAATATTGCAATTTTATTAGTTTGTTTTTTTGGCTTATTTTTATCAGATTTGTCAGAAAAGTTTTGACTTTGATTTGGTAAAGACATGTATGTTTTTTATTATGTTTTTATTTTGATAATGATATTATATTATACAAAAATACTTTAGGCAAATAAATTTTGATAAGTTCGAAAAGGTATTTTAGCCACTACTACACACCGCACAAATTTCGCAAGTGATTAGATATAACTGCCGCAAACTGAAATTGTTTGTTGTTCAAATATTGTTGATTTATCTGATACAAAAGATTTAAGATAAT
>Ga0207418_100150_pt1 | contig 16927 bp, 15 predicted proteins | sample LakMenEpi05Aug08_FD_150669 | JGI IMG/M metagenome (GOLD analysis project Ga0207418, IMG submission 150669) | Freshwater microbial communities from Lake Mendota, WI - 05AUG2008 deep hole epilimnion (SPAdes) | ecosystem: Environmental > Aquatic > Freshwater > Lake > Epilimnion/Euphotic zone ...
CAAAGCCACACAAAGGAATTGACAATATGACTCCTACAGAGAAGTTAATTGAATACTTCTACCCACCAGAACTATATACAACGCTGTAGTTTTTTACAAGTAACACGGTTAAAATTAGCCTTTCCAAATTTAGAGTGATCAAAATTTACACCCTCTTTAAAAGTACATTCGATTTGTGCAAAACTTGGAGGATCTCCAATACTCTCAACAACAATTTTTTCTAAGAAAATACTGAAGTCAAAAACCACTTTAATACAATTGGTTGCAGACAATTCTTCCGTAAAACTCCACTCCCTCCAATAAAATGAATTAACTTGCGATCTGATTGCGGTAACAACTTTTCTTTGTGGGTAAAATTTTGATTTGTTTTCATCATCTTTTAGATCTACTTTTAGATAATTTCCAAGTTCCAAAAATGGCGACACGGTGGTCGCCTCTGCATTGAGGTTTTGGTTTAGCAAATAAGTAACCGCCTCTACGCTTGGATTTCTGACTAGTCCAAATCTTTCAGATTCACTTTTACCTTCATAATATTTTTTGTAGCATACACCTTCCAAAGTTTTTTGATATTCTGGGCTGTCATTGCCATAAATTGCTTCAAATTTTTGTTTCCCTAAACCATCGCCTAGTATTTTCCGAAATTCTTTATATTCCTGATACAATTTGACTACGGTAACTATCCTGTGCAGAGAATTTTCTTCAATTACTGGTAGGTTGTCATAATTGATTGTTTTTTGTTGTGATACCATTTTGAGGCTAAAGAGTTATATTACTCAAAAAATTTACTACATCTATACTCCAGTCAACTAAAATAAATCGGACACCTTGTAAAAAACCGTATGTTCCTACGCGAGGAAAACCGACAGAACTAAGTGGCTGGCGTAGGGAAAACTACCATAACCCCCCCCTACTACAATCACTGTAGAATTCATACTAAAATTAAGATGAGTCCAGCTAAGTTTAAACAGAACTATTCAGTCCAAAGGAGAATAGAAACGACTGTCTACAAATTGGGGAATTAACATTCGCTAATTTAAAATATTTTTATTACAAAAACTAATATCTAGACAAGCTTATAACAGTACTTGGGCGGTTTCTGGCTTGTAATATTGTAAAAGCTTAAAACTAAATTTTAGAAATTGCTCAAATGCTGCAGATGATTTTTCATACTTTGTTCGTAGCGTAGCTCCATAAAATGTATCAAATATAAAATCATTAATTTCCTGTGGCTTTAATTCAGGCGTAATTTGGCTATTTGCTTGAGCCTCAGTTACCCATTTTTCTGTTTTATTCTTCCAAGCTTTAATTTCAGCATCAATACTAGAAGCAAAAATTTCGCTAGTACCAGCTAATTCTAGTGCTAAATTACCAAGTAAACAACTGTATTTAAACTCACCTTTTTTGTTTTCTTGAATGATAAAGTCAAAAAAAGTCTGTATTTTTTGCAGTGGCGAAAGAATATTATTACCGTCAATTTGATCTAAAATGTCCACAAACTGCTTACTATAAAGTTTGATACCCTGTAGCGTAAAGTCCTCTTTACTTGAAAAGAAGTTGTAAAATGAACCTTTAGGTATATTTGAGGCTTGTAGTATGTCCTGAATTCCAGTGCTGTAATAACCAGTATGCATCATAAGCTTAACACCTTCCATGATGATATGTTCTTTATTATATTTCATTTTCATATTTACAATTAGACTTATTTACTTAAATAATATTTATTCCCTAATAAACTAAATTACTTACAATTTTTATTTTTGTCCATATCTTTTTTATAAGGCTTGACATTAGTAAAATATTTTTCTAATCTATTAAGTAGACTAGTCTAATACTATTTATTTCTAGTCTATAATCTATTATATTTTAATTTTTTATGACACTATACTCGCACTCACTTTACCAGTTCACTCTTCTAGATAACAACATCTTAAAAAACGAGTGGAAAGAAAAAACCGAAACTATGACTCTTGAAGACTTTCAAGAAGCTGTCCAAAATCATGCAGGTTTTGTGATTGAGCACCGCTGCCTAAATCTTCTGGTAGATACCCGTAATTTTAAATACACAATACCCGAAGAAAATAATGAGTGGACAGAAAAAGAACTTAACCCTAGATATCACAAGCTTGGAGTCAAAAAATTTGCGTTTATCATGCCAGCGGAATATTTAGCATATGTAAAAGATACACCAGCAAAGGATGGTAAATTTGCATCCAGATACTTTGCTGATGAGAATGAAGCTGTTGCCTGGCTTAGTGAATAATCCGTTAACTCCTATTTTAGCTTGTAGTTAAAAACTAAATTTAGAAAATTTGTCTTATTCTATAGCTAAAATTAAAGCAAGTATTTCTCCTTCACACTCATCAATGTTTTCATATAATCCCGGCTTTCAACCAGAAGCTGGGTTTTTATTTTAGTAAGTTATATCTGACATTTATTGACTCGAAGATTGAATCACCGAAGCTGCCTAGAAATATTATTTTATTCATATCTCCCTTTAAGTATTTTGACGAAGAAGAATGGAAATGACTGTCTAATAATTTTCCTATTGAAATATTACTGATTTTAGGACAAGAAAGACTAGTATTTATTGTTGTTCTTGGAATTAAGATATCAAAAAGCCATCCGAGTAATAAATACTTACCAACAAATACAACCCTTTTATTACTCTTTAGCCACAAAAACCACTTTTTTATCAAGCTCTTTTTCTTTTTGCACAAAGCTTAGTTGCCAGTCTTCAAATTTTTTTAGAGCTATCAAGATATCAGCTCTGTCGCTGCTTGGTAATTCAAAGTTGACTTTTAAAATGTCTCGGACTGACCATATATTTTGGTATTTGGTTTTTAGAAATTCTTGTTTTTCGACGGGTAGCTCGGCTATCGATTTTTCCTCTAGTCCCATTGCAAAATTCAAAATTTCTGAAGAGTTTTGTGCTAAAATTTCAAGATTTTTATCATCGCTAGAGTTTTTTTCTAGGGCTAATTCTTGAAAAGCAAGTGTGGGTAGGTCTCGCAGTTTTTGGTCAGGGTTGCATATAACAGGGCTAGAATTTTTGATCACAATTACTTGCTCGGAGACAAATAGTTTTTTTTCCAAAATATCTTTAGACTTTTGCAAATATTGGTCATAACTTTTTACCAACTCTTCAAATAAGACTTTGGAGCCAGTATGGGCGGTATTTTCTTTGCTTCTTTGTTTTATTAGGTCTAGGTTTTTTTGTTCAATTTGGATAGATTCTTTTTGCTCGTTGTAGATAATTTTGTCAGTTTGTAGGTTGTAGTTGTCTAGCTGGCAATAAGTTGTAGAAGTTTTGGATAGGGCATTTATACTGCTAGAGTTTAGTTTGTCCATCTTTAAAGCCGTGTTGTAGAGGGTGTTTTTGGCCTGTTCTTGCCAGATAAATTGCTCTTGAATATGCCTAGGTTGGAGTCCAGACGACCACAGCAAAAAACTAGCCAAAGTAAGTGCTAGGGTGAAGGCAGTAAGGATTTCCCAAAGTTCGAAGCCTAAACTAAAGTTAATTTTTTTGAAAGGCAATTTGTGAATAAAATTTATATATTATCCAATTATATCTTAATAAAAACTGATTGTAAACACCCACAAGTATGCCAAAATATGATGATTTACTGGAGATAGTTTGGGGTTTTAAATTGATCTTTAAGCTGATAGTTGTAAAAATTTTTCTTGACTATACTTTTTGAAAGGTGCTTTAATTGGGTAGTATGATTTTACTTTCTCACCTTTTAGAAAACCCACAGCTTTATCGCCAAAATCTAACAGATCGTTCTAAAGATTCAACTTTGGTCGATCAAATTCAAAAAATATATGAAATTTGGAAAGAATCTCAAAAAAAATTAGACCTACTGCGACAACAAAAAAATGAATTTAATAAACTAGTTATCTCTCTAAAAGGTGAAGAAAAAATGGCGAAAATTAGCCAAATGAAAGCCGTCTCAGAAAGTATAAAAATACTAGAAGGTGAAACCAAAGAGCTTAAAGAAAGTTTGGATAGTTTAATTTTAAAAATTCCCACCCTTTTGTCACCCGAAACTCCTGTTGGAAAGTCAGATTTAGACAATCCAGTTTTGCAAGTCTTTGGGCAAAAACCCGAATTTAACTTCGAGCCAAAGCCTTATTGGGAACTAGAAGTCTATAAAAAATTTGTCTCTCAAGAAGATGGTGTAAAAGCTGTAGGAAGTCGTGGTTACTATTTGCATGGAGATGTGGCTTTGTTTCAAAAAGTTTTGTTTGATTACGCTTTGGAAGTTGTTTTAAAACATGGGTTTGAGCTTTTTTATGTGCCTCTGATGCTAAATGAAAAGGTGCTTACAGGTACAGGACACATTCCAGATTTTGACGGACAGATGTACGAAACCAAAATCGATGAAGATAGATCTTATTATCTAATCGGATCTTCTGAGCCGAGCATCATGGGGTATTTTATGGACAAAAATTTGGGAGAAATCATCAAGCCAGTTTTGGCGACTTGTTGGAGTACTTGTTTTAGAAAAGAAGCTGGAAGTTACGGTAAAGATCAGCAAGGAATTTTGCGGGTGCATCAATTTGAAAAAGTAGAAATGGTGGCTATCGCTCAACCGGATCATATTGAAGGTTTATTTAGCAAATTCAGAACCATTGTGGAAGAAATTTATTCTGGACTTGGTATTTGCTACCAATCCGTAGAGGTTTGCAGTGGAGATTTACCAGCCAAACACACTCGCCAAATCGACTACGAGGCTTGGTTTCCAGCGGTAGATAAATTCCGTGAAATTTGCAGTAACGGAAATGCCGCAGATTACCAAAACCGAGGCCTGCGAGTAACTTACAAAGATCATCTTGGAAATTCTCAAACACCTTTTGGACTAAACTGCACAGCCATTACTTTCCGCACAGGACTAGCAATTATGGAGCAATTTCAAACAATTGATGGCAGAGTAAAATTACCTGAGGTTTTGAAGGCTAAAATGGGTAAAGAGTTTTTGGGATAAAAATTAAACAGGTTCTTAAGTTCTAATTTTATCTTTCAAAAACCAAATTGTTATTTTCTAATTCCAAAACTACAGAGTCAAGCTTTTCGTGTCGCCCTCTTTTGGCTTTTTCAGGCAAGGGTTTGGATATATTAGAGACGATAAATCTTAAAATTTCACCCCACTGACTTTGAGGCCAAGTTTGATTCAAAAAATAAGTATATTTAGCATTCTCTTTTTCAGCCAATGACAAATTTTTACCCAGTTGCTTGATTATATTTTCGGGGTTAGTTTGAGATCCGATATTTATTAAGACCAAGTTGTCTTTACGATAGACACAAAAGTGCTTTAGAAACCACAAATCAAATTCTTTTTTTAGGGATTCTTTGGTTCCCAGGATTACTGACTTTGCTCTTATATTTGGCTTGGAAGTTATTTTAAAAACATCTAAATTATCCAAGTATTGGTGGGTCAAATAATCCTTTACCAAAAATATTTTTCTAGGCAAAAGAAGCTTCAAATCATAGTAACTGATTACCCCCGGTCGCAAAATTTTAATCACTCCAAAGTCCGTGCAATCAATCCGAGTTGGCAAAATATCACTACCGCTTGCCAGAACTTTTCCTTGATCAAAAGATTGATGTCCAACAGTTGCAATAATCTGATCAATTACTTGATCGCCTTGATATCGATTCAAAACCACTTCTATAGGAATTGGAGAAATTATTTTTAGCAAAACAGCCAGATAATCTGGCATCTTACCTGCATATACTTTTAAATTTTCGACATTTTCAAAAGCCAGAACGTTAGAGGTTTTTCCTTCATTTTTATGGGAGTGCATACTAAATTTAGCCGTTTATTAAGGTGGCAAAAAAGACAAATCAATATCTAAGCTATACTACAAAAAAAAGCTTTTGGCAACTCATCTACTAAAGTGATTTATAAGCTCTAAATTCAAAAATAATGCTAGATTCTTTTCATATCCAAATCAACCAAGTCCAGACACCGTAAGGCAAGTCTTGTTTGTGCAAATTTTCTAGGATTTCTGCTTTGGTTTTAAAAACTGGCAGAATCAATTCCTCAGTATAAATATAGCTAACTTGCCCATCAGTTTTGCTTACTCCGTCGGTATCAAATTCCAGCCAATTTTGCCCAACCAAATAGAGTTTCAAAATATCACTCTCAAAATTTTTGTAGGTTTTAATAAGTTTTTGGAACTTGGTTTTTTTTGCTCCAAATTCAGCCTTGCCCGTTGTTTTTTGACCTAGGCAGATCAAAATGTGTTTGGTGTAAAGCGGATAATTTTTTTTGGGATAAATCTCACTTACGATTGAGTGAATTTTGGCATTTTCAGTGTCTTTAAGAAAATTTAAAACAGCTTTAAAATCGTTAATTGAATTTAGGTAATTTTTGGCAAACTCGATTTGAATTTGTTTGTTTGTTAGGTTTATTTGGACTCCATTCATTTAGTTTCTAAATTCAAAGTTGCTGTCTTCTTGTTTTAACTTAGCAAAAAATTCTGCCTCAAAAGCTTCGATTTCTTGGTGGGTAATATTTCTAAAATAGCTACTAAAACGAATATCAAAATTTAAAATATCAACCTGGTCAGTTTTGGAAAATCTTTCTTTGGGTTGTAAATAAATCTCTATTTGATCAAGTTTTTGGCTTAAAATTAACTCACTGATTTCGACCCAACGAAATTCTTTGGATACGATAATTGAATAACTTCGAGATAAAATTGGATAATCTGTCTGATCTTTAAATGAATCGTAAGGGTTGATTTTTTCATTCCAATTTGTGAGGTCAATTTGGAGCCACCAGGTTTTTTTGGTGTGTGGAATTTGATACTCTTTTTTGAGTTTGTTGGTAAGTTCCAAAAGAGTGATTTCTACCTCATTTAATTTGTACAAATAGCCTTTTCCAAGTACTGATTCATATTTTTCGAGTTCAACTTTTACTCCCATTTTGGTTGCTAAAACCTGCACCAAATAAGTCAGCGAATACGGATTTTCGTTTAAACTCACAGCCTCCAAAAACACCTTTTCTTTTAGCCCCTCATCAAAGCTATAAACCTTATCAAATTCAAACAAATTGATATTTTTTTCACCCCTAATAAAATTTTCAAAACCAGCTTTTAAAAGGCTTGTAAGTAATCCATTTCGTAGGCGATTTTCATCTTGTCTTTGAGTACTGATGGCAGTTAGAGCAGTTTCTTTTTCTTTAGTAAAACTGGAAGTTAAATATTTAGGGTTGACCAAAGGTCTAGTGATAATTTCTTGAAAACCATTATCTGCAAAAATTTCTTTTAGATTGTAAAAAGCTTCAAAACTTTGGGATTTAGTTTGCTCGGTGGTAAAGTGCAAATATTGATGCTGGATATTTTCTAACCCAAATAATTTAGCAACCTCAAAAACCACCTCTTCAAAAGTATGCAAATGCCCATAAAAACCTTCTGGGCACAAAAATTTACCGTCCCAATTTCCAAGTAGTTCGAGATATTTTTCGACCTGATTTGGTTTTAGATCTACCTGAATTCTAGCAGCTAAAGTTTGTAAGTCCACCTCAATTTGTTCAGTTTGAATTTGCCCTAAAAGCACCCTAGCAAACTCCAAAAAGTTGGCATTATTTGGAATCGATTTAAATAACTCGTGAGTTGGATTTAACCATTTCAAGAAATTTGTGAGTCTAAACTGAACTTGGTTTTGAGTTAAAATTTCCAAGAAAGTTACTAGCCAAACCAAGCTTGCTTTTAGGGTTATTCCACCGTTAGCGAATCTGGTAGTATCGGATCGGTAGTTTAACTTGAAGGAGTTTCGAGCAACCTCTTCTTCTACAAAATTGGCTAGTTCGATATAGATTTTTTGATCTGATTTTGTAACCGCCAAGTCTCCACTTCCGGAAATATTTGGTAGCCAAAGTAATTGATTTTGATTAGCTAAAACCTGTGTGTTTTTTGGTAAAATGGCTTTTTTAAGCTTTCCAAGTCCAGCAAATTCAGTCTCATTTTCTAGTTTATCAATTTTCCAATTCCAATCAAAATCCTCAGTTTTGGTTACAAAAAAGTGACTAGGGTGTCCAACATCAAAAAGTAAATAATTTGATAAATCCGCAATACTGTCTTTCAAGTTTTTTTCGGTAAAAAACATTCGCTGTTGAATTTGATGAGGTAGATTAAACTCAGAGTCTAATTCGAGGCTAAATAAACTATAGAATCTGGTATCAGTTTGATCACTTTGAAAGCTTGCAACTGGTGAGTTGGAGTTTTCAATTTTTAAAGCTTGAGCCTGAAAATCCTGCCAAAAAGTTTCTGGATTTAAAAGCCTTTTAGCTTTAGGTTTAAGTAAATCTGGGTTCTCCAAAAATTTAGCAATTTCAATTGAAAGACCTAAATGGCAACCAAGACTAGCGATTTTATCTTGTAAATATTTAATTTCAAAAACGGTTTGAGCCTGAAAATATTCTGGAAAAGCCTCGCAAATACTTTGCCCCAAAACAACTTCACGGTTAAAATTTTTAAACTCATCTTCTAGCTCCCAAAGCCCACTACTAAATTCAGTTTCCAGCATCAACTCGCTTTTCCCAAGACACATTCCAAACGAACTCTCTCCTCGCATTTTGCGCTCACTCAGAGTCATGTAAGCCAATCTGCAACCAACCAAAGCCACAGGGACAAGCAGACCTTCACGCACATTTGGAGCTGCCGAAACAATTTGCACTTTCCCTTTTTGACCAATATTTACATCAAAAATATTCAGTTTATCAGCGTTTGGATGCTTGCGGCAATTTTCAATTTTACCTACTAAAACCTTACCACCAAACCAGTCTTTGACTACCGAAAAACCTTCCACTTCTCCAGATTTTAGAGAGATTAAATCGCTTAATTTTTGGTCAGAAATGCCAGTTAGATTTATATAATCTTCAAGCCAAGAACGAAGGTAGAGCATACTAAATATAATTCAAAAAAGCTGATTTTTAGCTAGTTTGTCAAATTCAATCCTTTTGCCTGTGACTACTTAGACTACCTTACACACTTGCCATTTCAGGTGAGGCTTGGCTAACTGGCTGGCTTTGGGTACTCGTTGAGTCTGAGCTAATTTCCGGGCTTTTTGCTGAATTTGCCTCAAAGCTGTCTTGAATTGGGGCTTCTTTCCTAACAAATTTTACAATATTGTTGGCAGCTTGAGTTTCAGTTTGCTCTGATTTTACTTCTTTTTGGGTGCTTTTACCGGTCTCCAAAGACTCTTTTCTGGCAAATTTTACAAGGTTGTTTGCCTCCGTTTTTTGATCAACGCTTGGATTGTTTAAAGATTCAAAAGTCTCTTGAATGATTGGTTGCTGAGTTGGGGTTTCTTTTGGTGAAAAATCTTTAATTTCGGTGAGGACGAACTCAGATTTATTTTGATTTGGTTTTGGAATACGATTTTTTAGACCTTCCAATTTTTGATGATTTGATTTTTGCTTAAAAGGTTTGTAAGAATTTTCTGATAATTTTGAGATTTGAGAGTTGGAAGAACTTAAATCGAAACTTGTAAAATCCAAAGATGATTTGTAGTTTTCAGCTCCAAAACCTGAATTGTAATTATCGGTTGGAGGTTCAAATATTGGCTTAGGAATTGAGTCAAAAGGTGATACGGTAGTTTTTTGGTCAGTACTTAAAATTTCTTCCAGAGGCTTGCTTGGTGGCTCAAAATTTATGCCAGTAAAATCCCAAAAATCGAAATTTTTCACAGGATCAAGGTTGCCTGAGATTTCAGTTGAATTTATACTAGTAAAGTCTTGAGGTGGTCTAAATTCAAGATCAGCACTCACTTTTTCAGCTGATGGATTGTTTAATTCAGTAAAATTCGAAAAAGGCTCAAAAGCGGTTGAGTTTTTAGATTTGATTTTAGGGATAAAATCTATATTTCGTGACCCTAAAATCTTTAATCGACTGATGGTTTTTAGATTTGACTTTATAAAACCCTGATATCTTTGCAGGCTGGATTTTTGAGTAGAATCTTCCTCAAGCTCACTCGAGCTTTTTTCTCCAGGTTGAGCAGTTTTTTGTATAACTTCTTGAGTGTTTTGGATTTTGCTAGTCTCAATTTTTGGATTTTGATTAGTTCTTCTGACTTCTAAACCTAATTCAGTTGAAGTAACTTTTTGAGAATTATCTGGGTATTTAGACTCAACTTTAATCTTTTTTTGATCAGCTTTGTTCTTAATCTCAGGTTCAATTTCTACAACTTCAGACTCAAAAGAAACCGGTTCCATTATACTGATAACTACAGGTCTATCTTGGGTTTCTAGGTAATTTTTGTGGGTTAAATAAGGTTTTTGTTTTTCAGCCTCAGTTTCTCTGTAACAAGCAAGCCCTCTGATTGTAGGAAAAAATAGCTTTAATTTTGGAATTTGGTTTATTTTTTCAGTATAAATGGTATAAAAAGCAACTCCATTGGATTTTTCAAAACTAGCAACTCCTTCATCGATTAGGTGAGTAATAAAATTTTGGGCTAAAACCAAAGAATCTTTGCTATTTACTTTTACTCCAATCTGCTTCAAAAAAGCATCTCTTTTTGGCTCAGATTCAAAAAAGCTGTCAAAATTATTTTTGATTATGGCAACTGTCGCTTGTTCTAGGGTCTCTGGAGATTTTTTTGTTTCAAGGGTGTTTTGAGTTGATTGCTCCTGACCATAAAGTATTTTGAGTTGTGCTTTTATCTGTGCAGTTCTTTGCTGGTCAAATTCTTCAAGGTTTTGTCTTAATTCAAGGGCTTTTTGCAAATTTGCTATCAAGGCGTCAGAATCTTGCCTATTTTTGGAGGCGGGTGGTAAGCTTAAGGTTTGTTCTATGGTATTCATAGTGAATCTATTCAAATCCATAACATATTTTAGGTTTTAATGCAATTTTCGACATATTCAAAAATCCCTTCTAAAAAACATTTCATTTATGCTAAAAATAATTCGACAGTAAGGTTTGGCTAGCTCAAAAATTTCAAAAACTCATTAAAGTCACCAACTATTTTGACACAAATTAAATTTTGATTTTGATTTTAATCTGTGGGTTCTTAGCTCATTTGGCTAGAGCGACTGCTTTGCACGCAGTAGGTGATCGGTTCGAATCCGATAGGATCCACCAATTCAAAATATACAACCTGAGAAATCAGGTTTTTTTGTTGCCTCAAAAATTCCAAAAATATTTGGTTGACTGCTTTTTATTCAAACAGTTAGAGCTTATTATTTTAAATTTAAAATATAGTTGGAGATTCAAGCAGATTATCAGGTTAAGTTTTTCCTTAAAATCAAGGGAAAGTTAGAAGTCTTGAATTGTAGCAATCAGGCAGTAGAATAAATTGACAATGCTTTTTTATACTGCTAAAATCGTGTGTATAAACAAAAAATAAATATGCAAAACAAAACCAAATTTATTAGTTTTTTACTTTTAATTTTATTAGCTTTACCTCTTGTAATCAATCCAACAAGACAAGGAAGCGTTTTGGGAGTTCAGGAAAATACAGATCAAAATATTCAAGTTGGTTTGCAGGAGTCAAACAACGGTCAAATAGGAGAGGGTGTTATGGAAAACAAGCTAAAGAATAGTTCTAGCGATGACCTGATAAAAGGTTATGCTGTTTTGGACAAACAAGCAAAAAGCTCGGTAACTGCCAAAAATATCGCCCTAGCTTCAGAGATTAAAGTTCAAAATGATCAAAAAACTGCTGAATTGATAGTTAGTAATGTTGATAGTGGCTTGGCAGAAGATGTGGTTTTGGTCGTAGATGAAAAAACCTTCGAAAGTCTTGGAGGTGATTCCAAAAATCAAGATAAAGTTTTAGTAACCATCCAAAAATCAAATTAAAAATGAAAAATAATACTACAATTTATAAATTTTTTATTGTTCTATTTTTGATAGGGTCGATTGTCGGTGGCGGCGGAGCCTATTACTATTACACCGAAACTGTTCGCTTGACCAGCCTAAACTCTCAAACAAGGCAACAAACAATAACTCAAGCCAGTCAACAAATAATTGCTCAAAAAAAACAAAAAAATGAAATCGCAGATATATTTGACGATCAAGCCGCCCTAAACGATGATTTGATTGATTCTCAAAGGGATTTGATCCAAAGCTCTAATGAATATTTACGACTAATCGAGCAAAGTGTTCGGTTTATAAATGGTGAGCCTCAATTTTTCCCAAGTGTAAAAGAAGAAGATTTTTTAACTAAAAAAAATGAACTAGTCCAAAAAATTTCTGAACTTGAAAGAATATCTAAAGAGAATGCCGAAAAAAAGGAACGTAACGCCGAAAGAATAAATCAGATCTACCTAGATGCCAAAGAAGATCGAAATAACACCGCCAATGAAAGGGAAGGTTTTAGATAGTTGGTACAAAATATTGACAATCAATATAGTTTCTTGTAGATTGTATCTTGGAAGTGTCGCCTAGTGGCCTATGGCGGCGGTCTTGAAAACCGCTTGGGTTTACACCCTCGTGAGTTCGAATCTCACCACTTCCGCCAGATTCGATCTAAAACTAAACAAATATCTTAATATTTTATTCAAAATTTTTAATATGAAAACAGAAAAAAAACTCAATTTAAACATAATAATAGTAGGTGTGTGTGTGGCACTGATGGTAGTAGTTTTGGTTCTTATCATAAACTCAATTGTAAGCAAGCAAGATGACTCATCAAGCTCTTCTCAATCTTCCTCAACCATTTCAAGCTCTCAAAGCTCATCTAGCCAAATTTCTTCTTTATCTAATTCTGAGCCAACAAAGCCAGAAAACACACCAATTCCTCAAGTTCTACCAACTCCACAACAGTAATTTAGATTGGGTACAAGAATCTGCCTGGCGTGACAATAAGTATCAAGTTTAAAATAAAAAAAGTTACAACTGTCTAATACTCTGAAAGTAGCAAAATTAATTTAAGATGCGATCTTTATAATTTTTTAAGACTAATTTTGAGATTACAAAAATGTTAAACAGTATATAAAGCTTGACACCAAATCAAATTTATCGTTGAGTTAAAAATAACGGGATGTGGTGCATCGGTAGCATGCTTGCTTTGGGAGCAAGAGGTATAGGGTTCAATTCCCTACATCCCGACCAGATAAATTTATAACCTAGATAACTAGAAATTTTAAAATTAAAACTATTTAAACAAAAAGCCAACTAACCAGGCAACACTTCCTGCTAATACTCCAACGATCAAGATTTCACCGACAGCTTTATACAATTTTTCTTGAGTCACCCACCATCTACATAGCCCCAATAAAATCAAGGCCAACAAGCTAATAACAGCAGAATAAATGAGACTAAATTCAGCCAATTGAGGCAATAGATAAGGTATCAATGGAATAGACCCAAAACTTATAAATGCCAAAAAAGTCACAAGCCCATCTTTAATTGGATTTGTATCGTCATGGCTTTCTAGTCCAAGTTCGTATTTTAGCATAAATTCCTGCCAAAACAAAGGGTTGCTTGAGATCAACTTGGTCAAATCGGTGGCATCTTGTTTGCCATAGCCTTTTTGGGTTAGAATAAATTCGGTTTCTGCAAATTCATTTTGGTAATCTTCTTTGATATATTTAGCATGTTTTTTGGCTTCATTTTGATATACCTGCTTGGCTGATCTGCTAGATAAAAAACTTCCCAGACCCATGCTCAAACCATCTGCAAACAAATTAGCTAAACCCAAAACCAAGAGAACCCCAAAAGAAATTTGTCCGGTATTAATTCCAGAAAAGCCTGCAACTACAGCAAAAGTGGTCACTATTCCATCGTTGGCTCCATAGATTATTTCACGCAAATTTTGTTTGAAAACACTAAAACCGTGTTCAGATTGAAGGTGTTTTTGAAAACTTTGTGGAGTATAAGATATTTTTTTGGTCACCAAAGTATTTTGATTTTCTTTATACCTTTGTCAAAGTTGTGGGATCTTAAACAGGATCTAAATTTTTAATTGTATCTACCCAAAAATCTGCTCGTTGGGTGTAATTTACAAACTCATCAAAAGATGATCCACAAGGTGAAAATGCTATATTCAAAACAATTTTAGAGGTTTTTTTAGGATCTTTTTTTAGGACAATCTGCTCCTTAAAAATTTTGACTTGAGATTTAAAATTAGATTTAAAATCGGTGACCGCATCTTTAAATTTTTTTGTATTTTGATTTTCAAATTCCAGTAATTTTTTGATTTTATCTCCAACTTCTCCACAAAATTCAATTTTCCAAATTTGTTCTTGCTCTTGTTTTATTTTATCAACCAAATTATCCAGCTCAAAGCCCTTATCTTTACCAGCCAAAAATAACCACAAATATTGATTTTGGGATTTGGTTAGCGACTCTACACATGCAACCACGGCATCGGTTTCGGTGGCGTATCCGTCGTCATAAAAATTGATTTGAAAATTTTCACTGATAATCGTTTTTTTGATTAGCTCAAGTCTGTGAGGTAGACCTTTATAGGTACTTAAATATGATCTCAAAATACTTTTTTGTTCCAAGATTTTAGCTAAAATCAGACTTTCTTGGTTGGTTTGTTGCTTGATACTCTGACTAAGACAAAGAGCCAGGCTCAAGTTTTTTTGATTGTGTAGTCCTTCCAAACCAAAGTCCAAATCTGAGGTTAGTTCATTGCTGATCTGGGAGGTTAATAAAATTTTGGACTGAATTGATTTTAGTGTGGTGGATTTTTCAGCTAGTTCTTGGTGACACACGACCAGACCATCTTCGGGTAAAAACTTAAATAAGTTATCTTTTGCTGCCCAATATTCAGCTACAGTTTTGTGCTGATCCTGATGGTCAATGTAGTAATTTGTAATTGCAGAGTATTTTGGGGAAGTGTTGGAATAACCCAAATCTTGTAGCTGAAACGAAGAGAGCTCTAGTACAAAAAACTCTTTTAGGTCAACTTCTTGATCTATCTTGGTCCAAAATTGGTATGGTGAAATGCCAGTGGTGTTTCCGCAGTAATGACTTTTAAATCGACTTTTTTGTAATAAAAAATGTGTAAGTGATGAAGTTGTACTTTTACCTTTGGTGCCACTAATTCCGATGGTTTGAGATTGAAATTTTTGAATAAAAAATACAAGACTAGACAAGACTTTGTCCTCACCTTTTTTGTTACGAAAAGTTTGTAATTGGGGTTTTAAACTCCAAATTCCAGGGGCTTTAAAGACAAATTCAATGTTTGGGTTTTGTAAGCTTTGTAAATAATCTTGACCAAGAAAAACCCCACCAAAACTAGATTTTTGGTAATCTTTAAAATCAATCTCTTCCCTAGAATCAGCCAAAATTATTTGCTTTGGATCAAGTTTTATTACTCCTATTAGCCAATCCAAGAATTGCCAAATTTCAGTACCTAAACCTAGCAACAAAACCTGTTTGTTTTTGGGTAAGTTTTGCAGGTCAAGAATAGTTGGCATAAAGTTTATCTTAACACCTTTCTAAAATGATTTTTGAATTTGATCAAGAAATTTAAACTTTTTTAAACCAGGTCTAAATCAAGACTTACCTTAAGACAGGCTTTCTTTAATCTCCAAAAGTCTATTGTATTTGGCAACCCTTTCACCTCTTGCTGGAGCTCCAAGTTTGATAAATTCACTTTGGCTAGCAAAAGCTAGGTCGGAAATAAAATCGTCTGTAGTTTCACCACTACGATGACTAATAGCAGTCACAAAGCCACTTTCTTTGGCAAGATTTATCATTTTGCAAGTTTCTAGGACTGATCCAATTTGGTTTAGTTTTATCAAAACTCCGTTGGCTATGGGAGAAGGGGTGTTTAATTTTTGAAATCTTTTTGGGTTGGTTACAAAAAGGTCATCGCCGATCAGATGAAGTTTTTTGCCCAAAGCCTGATTTACAAGTTCCCAACCAAGCGTATCATCTTCAGCTAAACCATCTTCTATGGAAATTAGATTTGGAAACTCTTCCTTCAAATTTTTATAAAAATCAACCATATTTGACTGACTGTAAGGCTGGTTTTCTAGGGTGTAATTGTTGTTGTCTTTGGAATAAAATTCAGTCGCCGCAGCATCCATTGCAAGATCACAGTCCAGAGAGTTGTAACCAGCATCTATGATAGCTTTTTGGAGATAGTTTAAAGCTTCTTTGGTAGATTTTATATTTGGAGCAAAACCGCCTTCGTCTCCTAGAGCTACAGAATATCCGTCTTGATGAAGGGTTTTTTTCAGAGTTTGGTAAATTTCAGCAGCAATGCGTACATCAGTTTCGATTTCTCGGCTGTTTGGAACGATCATAAATTCTTGAATATCTAGGTTGTTATCAGCGTGAGCTCCACCATTGATGACATTGCACATTAGTCTTGGGTATTTGGTAACAGCGGGTAGGGTAGAAAAGTAGAGCCTTCGTAAATACTGCCACAAATCTAGGCTATACAAGTCAGCAAAAGCTCTGTGAGCCGCCATAGAAACTGACAAAATGGCATTGGCACCTATTTGACTTTTGTTTTCGCTGGGGTCTAAGGTTAAGACAAACTCGTCCACTAACTGGGCACTACTAAACTCACGGCTTAAAATCCTCTCGCCGATTTTGGTAAGTACATTATTAACCGCCAAATTTACACCTTTTCCTCCAAACTCCTTAGTTCCATCTCGTAACTCCAAAGCCTCATGACTGCCTGTGCTTGCACCACTAGGAACACTAGCAACCCCTATACCTTTTTTGCCTTGATGATCGATTGTGATTGCTGTTCGAACTGTTGGTAGCCCCCTTGAGTCCAAAATCCACCTAGAAGAAACTGAAACTATTGTAGCCATATATTGATTACAATACCAACCCCCAATAAATATTTAGTCAAGCAGCCAAGAAATCGTCTAAAATATCAATCCTTCAGCTCGAATAGCTTTTTGGGTAAATTTGGCAATATATTTAGCAACATCAAATTTTCGCTTGCACCCGTTATAATTCATGTATCTAATTTTTCCAAAAACTGGTCTTTCGCCCCAAGCTCTATCAT
>Ga0207418_100152_pt1 | contig 16695 bp, 18 predicted proteins | sample LakMenEpi05Aug08_FD_150669 | JGI IMG/M metagenome (GOLD analysis project Ga0207418, IMG submission 150669) | Freshwater microbial communities from Lake Mendota, WI - 05AUG2008 deep hole epilimnion (SPAdes) | ecosystem: Environmental > Aquatic > Freshwater > Lake > Epilimnion/Euphotic zone ...
CATCTTAAGTCTAATTCCTTTTTTTCCTTTAGTTGTCGCATAAATTGGAAAATAGTTATCCCCAACAATTCCAAAATAAAGATCTACTTTAAACTGCTCAGGAGTATTTGGATCTCCTGGAATGTGTCCAGATATTGGCTGATAAGTTAAAATACATTTTTGTAATGTTCCTTTATAATTAGAAAAAACTGAATCAAAATCTATCTGCTCTTTTTCTTTCTTCATCACTAGGTAAAAAAAAATATTACCATCAAAAACCTTAATTTTTTTATCACAATCAAGATTTTTTTTATCAAGTAAGAATAATTTTTTTACAGCAAAGATTGGATCAATCACACCAAAATAGTCTTCTTTATTGTATGGAACTTTTTTAGTTAAATCTTCATTTCGGGGTGGATCTGTTACAAAATTAAGAACTTTTTCTTTAGAAAAATTAATTTTATTTACTCTATATTTATTGCTTGATGGCTTGTCGTAGCGATACTCGTACTTCCAGGTATTTTTACTTTTATCATTAAATTCAACTTTAGATTTTGCAAAGACTTTTACAAAAAAACCAACAATGCCTACACTTTCAGCACTAAAAGTAATTTTATTATTTACTTCATCATCAATATTAAAATTAATATCCATAACATTTAAATTATAAGCGCGAACATCATATTTAAATTCTTTTGCTAAAGACGAATTAAAGTTTAAAATAATTGTACAAATAATTATTAAAAATTTAATGAACAAAGGTCTCATAAAGTTTTTCTTAGATATAGGCCCGTTATTAATCTTTTTTTATTTCTATAAAAAACATGGAATGAGTTATGCAATACTTCCTTTAATTATTGCAACTATAATATCGGTATTTTTTGTTTACCGAATAGATAAAAAAATTCCAACAATACCAATATTAGGGGCAGTTGTTGTTACTTTGTTTGGAGGTCTTACAATCGTTTTTGATAATAAAATATTCTTTTACATGAAGCCTACAATTATAAATATAATTTTTGCACTTGTTCTTTTGTACGGACAAATATTTTTAAAACAACCTTTGCTAAAAAAATTATTTGATGGATCAATTAAAATTTCAGATGAAGGTTGGAATATTTTAAATAAACGTTGGATATATTTTTTTATTTTTTTAGCAGTACTCAATGAGCTTGTTTGGAGAACGCAAAGCGAAGAATTTTGGGTTCAATTTAAAGTTTTTGGACTGCTCCCAATAACTTTGATATTCACAATTATGCAAGTATCTCTTATTCAAAAACACAGGATTGATTAATGAAACTTCATTTGATTAAGAATAACAATCTTAATAAGGAAAACTTTTTTAATAAAAAAGAACTTCAAGAAATCCTAAATCTTTACGGTTCAATGGTCTCTGTTGGGGAATGGAAAGATTATGGAATTTATATGAGCAAAACTATGATTAGCTTTGAGATCTATAGGAAAGCAACAGAAAATCCTCTTTTTCAAATATTAAAAAAACTTAATCCAAAAGATAAAAATAAATATCAATTAAAAGATGCGAGTGGTTTAATAATTAAAAGTTGTGATAATTTAAGCTCCATATTAAAAATTATTTCAAAAAAACATTCTGCCAAATATTTAAAAGTTATAAAGTAACTTGAAAAAAAAAGATCAATTACCAAAAAAGATTTGCATTAATTGTAACAGAGAATTTCTGTGGAGAAAAAAATGGGAAAAAAATTGGGATTTCGTTAAATATTGTTCTAAAAAATGCTCTAAAAATTAAACTAAACTTAAATAAAAATATTTTTAAATTTAATGAAATTATACTTTAATTAAATTATAGTAATTGTATGTCAAAAAATTTTATTACTTACATATTATCTGTTTTAGCTGGGATATTCTGTTTTCTTTTTGTCTTGAATTGGGTGTTAGATGAATATGGTTATATGGGCGCTATTTTGTTGCCACTAATTTTAGTTTCTATTTTTTTAATCATTAGAAAAATGATTAAATGAAAAATCCATTTATTATTATAATTGGAGCAATAATTTTAATTTTTATTTTAGGAACAAAAGCATTTTGGTCAATTTCAGTACTAACTATTTCAATTTATTTATTAATTTTTGTATCAAGTTATCTAAAAAAATTTGAAACAGGAGATGAGGATCAAACTAGTAAAGATTTTTGGAAATATAGTTGCGATATTAGAAAATTTAAAAAATCAATTTGGGAGCCAAAAGAGTCTTTAGAAATTATAAATAAAAAAATTTTTAGGGATAGATTAGTTAATTGTTACTGGACTTTAGTTTTTATAATTTTCTTCTTTGGCTGTTATTTATTTACAGGAATTGGAGATTTTATTTTAGGTTAATTTTATAGCCCCGAATAATCGAGGCTATAAAATAGAATTGATTAATTAGTCTCTTCTTTGTCCGAAGAATCTTAACAACATCACAAAAAGGTTAATGAAATCTAAATAAAGAGTTAAAGCACCCATAATAGATTTTTTAGCCATTGTCTCTGAATCTCCGCCATCAAAATACATGTCTTTAATTTTTTGCGTGTCATAAGCAGTCAGACCAACAAAAATTATAACTCCAAGTAATGAAACGATAAATTCTAGTTGTGTAGATTTAAGAAAAATATTTACGATTGAAGCAATGATGATTCCAATCAAACCCATCATTAAAAATGATCCAAGTTTAGTCAGATCAGATTTTGTTGTGTAACCATAAAGGCTCATCGTAGCAAAAGTTGCTGCAGTAATAAAAAATACTCGAGCAATACTAGCTCCAACATAAACCATGAATATTGAAGAAAGTGATGCACCCATTAATCCTGCGAACACCCAAAACAATGTTTGAGCTTTTGATGCGCTCATTTTTGCAAGTCCAAAACTCATCCATAATACGATACCCAATGGAGCAAAAGCGATTACCCACATTAATGCAGAATTATAAATTGCATTACCTAAATTAGTTAGGCCAGTAATTGAACCAGCTTCATTTGTAACTACCGAATATTTAAATAAAAATAACGCTACAAAACCTGTCACCAGAATACCTGTTGCCATGTAATTGTAGATCTTCAACATGTAGGATCTAAGGCCCTGATCTATGGCACCCGATTCTGCACGTGTCGTAGCTCTTGTTTGACCATACTTTAAGTTCATTCTTTTTTTACCTATATGTTTGTTTGACCCAATACATAATATTAAAATATGTTCATTTCAAGAAGCTTAAAAAAAGGCTATTCCATTGTCTTTTTAGAAATAAAATATGAAGTTTAATAAAATACCAAATACCGATTTAAACGTTAGTCAAATTTGTCTTGGCACAATGACTTGGGGTTCCATGCAAAATACCGAGCAGGATGGTTTTGAACAAATGGACTATGCCGTTTCAAAAGGAATTAATTTTTTTGATACCGCTGAATTGTATTCAATACCACCAACAAAAGAGACGTGCGGTGCAACAAGTAGAATTATCGCAAATTGGTTAAAAAAAACAAAAAAAAGAGATCAAATTATTATTGCAGATAAAGTAACGGGCAGATCTGGAATGAACTGGATTAGACCAGGTGAAAATGAAACTCGACTAAATAAAAAACAAATAAACACTGCAATCGACAATAGCTTAAAAAATCTACAAATTGACCACGTTGATATTTATCAGCTGCACTGGCCTGATAGACCTTTAAATGTGTTTAGTGGACTTGAATATGAACACACAGAAACTGATGATGTGGTGCCTATTCTTGAAACGATGGAAGCTATGGCTTCTTTAATTAAGTCTGGAAAAATAAAATATTATGGACTTTCTAATGAAACTGCTTGGGGTACAAGCCAGTATATAAAGCTCGCTGAAAAACATAATATTCCAAAGCCTATAACAATTCAGAATCCATACAGTCTTATTAATAGAAGTTATGAAGTTGGTCTTTCAGAAATTTCTATTAGAGAAAAAATTGGATTACTTGCCTATTCTCCTTTAGGCGGAGGCCATTTAACTGGAAAATATTTAGGTGGCAAAAAACCTGTAGGAAGCAGAGAAGTTTTGTGGGGAAATAGATTTGATAGATACAGAACACAAAATACAGAGCCTGCAGTTAAGGCTTATTATGAAGTTGCAAAGAAACACAATATTGATCCTGCGCAAATGGCAATTCAATTTTGTATTATTCAAAAATTTGTAACTTCAACGATTATTGGCGCAACATCAATGGAGCAGTTAAAGAAAAATATTGATAGTATTGATCTGTCACTAACTAATGATGTAATAAAAGACATTAATAATGTTCAATTAATATATTCAAACCCATGTCCATAAGAGTTTTATTTTTTTCTATAATTTGTCTTTTGTCTTTTGAACAAAAAATATTTGCTCAAATTAAACTGGATGGACAATTTAAAAACTGGACTGCTCAAAATACTAATATTAACGGTCAACAAGTTTGTTATGCCGTATCAAGTCCTGTGGCCTCTGATCCAAAGAATCTTAATAGAGCAGAATCTAGAATATTTGTAAGTTTTAGACCTAATGATAAAATACAAAACGAGATAAGCGTTACAAGCGGTTATAATTACAAAGCATCTTCTAGAGTAAATGTTGCTATCGATAAAAAAGAATTCAAATTTGAAACTGAAGATAATTTTGCTTGGCTTACAAAATATGAAGAGGAAGTTGCGATGATAGAATTGATGAGAAAATCCTCTCAAGCCAAAATTAGCGCAACCTCAGCTAAAGGCTCTAAAACTATCGATACTTTTTCATTAAGTGGTTTTAGTGATGCCTATGAGGCTGCTAAAAAGAAATGTAATTTCATTTAATAATGAAAAAAAAAGTTAAAAAAATTGTTTTAGCTTATTCTGGTGGTCTTGATACTTCTGTAATTTTACGTTGGTTACAAGAAAACTATCATGCAGAAATTATTGCCTACACCGCAGATCTTGGACAAGAAATAGATAGAAAAAAAATAATTAGAAACGCAACAAATCTTGGTGTTAAAAATATTGTTATTGAAGATCTAAAAGATGTTTTTGTAAAAGATTATATTTTTCCAATGATTAGAGGAAATGCTTTGTATGAAGGCATTTATTTACTCGGCACTTCTATTGCTCGACCTCTTATTGCAAAACGTCAAATCCAAATTGCTAAAAAGTTTAAAGCAGATGCCGTATCACATGGATCAACAGGAAAAGGTAATGATCAGGTGAGATTTGAATTAGCTTATTACTATTTTAATCCAAAAATTAAAATCATCGCTCCATGGCGTGATTGGGATTTTGCATCAAGAAGCGATCTAATCAAGTATGCTAATAAGAATAATATTCCAGTACCAAGTGATAAAAAAGGAGCTCCTCCATTTTCTGTGGATGACAATTTATTTCATACATCAACTGAAGGTAAAATTTTAGAAGATCCATCAAAACAAGCGCCAGAATTTATTTTTCAAAGAACAGTTTCTCCTGAGAAGGCTCCAAACAAGCCGTCTTATGTGACTATTGGTTTTAAAAATGGTGATCCAATTAGTATTAACAATAAAAAATGTTCTCCGAGTAAATTGCTTACTCTTTTAAATAATATTGGCGGTAAGAATGGAGTGGGCAGAGTAGATCTTGTTGAGAATAGATTTATTGGAATAAAATCTCGTGGTGTTTACGAAACTCCTGGTGGAACTATTCTTTTATTCGCTCATAGAGCTATAGAATCTCTTACTTTAGATAAAGAAACTGCTCATAAAAAAGATGCTGTGATGTCTAGATTTGCAGAATTAATTTACAATGGATTTTGGTATTCAAAAGAAAGATTAAAATTACAAAAAATTATTGACCAAAAAAGATCTCGAGTTCAAGGAACTGTTAAATTAAAAATTTATAAAGGAAACGTAAGTATTGTATCAAGAATTTCTGATAAGAGTATTTACTCTATGAAAAATGTTTCTTTTGAAGAAAACAAAACTTTTAATAAAAAAAGAGTAGAAAATTTTATTAAAAAGAACGCTCGCTTACTTAGAAAATAGTTAATTTATATTCTTAAAAGCTTTTAAAGTATTATTTAAAAGACAGGCAATTGTTACAGGGCCAACACCTCCTGGTACCGGTGTGATAGCTTTTGCTTTTTTAACTACAGATTTAAATTCAACGTCCCCTACTATTTTATAACCATTTTTCTTTTCAACTCTGTTAATGCCCACATCAATTACAATTGCTCCTTTTTTTACCCAGTCACCTTTAACTAAATTTGCTCTACCTACCGCAGCAACAACAATGTCAGCCTTTTTACATAATTCTTTTAGATTTTTCGTTTTAGAATGCCCAATAGTAACTGTGCAATCTTCTTTTAATAATAATTGAGCCATGGGCTTACCATTTAAATTAGATCTACCAATGATAAGCGCGTTAAGTCCTGCTAAATTTTTTCTAACACTCTTAATCATTAAATAACATCCAAGTGGAGTACAAGGAACTAGAGCATCTTTTCCGGAAGACAAATTTCCAACATTAATTGCATGAAAACCATCCACATCTTTTTTTGGATCTATTTCTTCAATAATTTTATGACCACTAATATGATTAGGCAAAGGTAACTGTACTAATATTCCATGAACCTTTTTATCTCTATTTAATTTATGAATAACTGAAATTAATTTAGTCTCTGAGATAGAACTTTTAAATCTTAAAACTTTAGAACTAATGCCAACTTCTTTTGCAGATAGTTCTTTATTTCTAACATAAATTTCGCTCGGCGTATGATTGCCTACAAGAATAACAGTTAGGCCCGGTGTTAATTGCGTTTTATTTTTAATAGATTGAATTTCTTTTTTAATCTTATTTCTTAACTTTTGAGCAAATTTTTTTCCGTCTATAATCACTAAAAAATCCTTTTATAACAATGATAATTCTTCTTCGCCTGGTAAAAAAATTTTAATTTTTTTCCACTTCAATCTTTTTAAAGTATTTGCAACGTTAATGCTAATACAATTCAAACTGCAATTATCTAGATCATTTTCAATTTTATGATTCAAAATTATCTTTAATAATTGATCTGCAGCCCTCTTTGAATAAACAAAAATAACATCGACTAGCTTATTTTTTAGATCTTCAATTAATTTTGGATCAATGTTGGAATTGGGTTCAGTTGTGTAATTAACAACGCTTTCTAGATCGTACCCTTTTTCATTAAAATCTTTTTCTAAATCATTGGAGATAAATTCTCCTCGAATATAAATAAATTTTTCTTTAGTTTTGTCGCAAGTTTTAAAAATAAGATCACGAAGTTCAGAATAATTTCCACCTGCAATTTGTATATTTAAAAAACCAATTTTTTTTGCAGCATCAGCGGTTTTCTCACCTACACAAAAGCACTTAAGATGATTTATATTATCAATTTTTTTTAAATTCTGGATTGCGTTAGAGCTTGTAAAGATCACTGAACTAAAATTTTTAAAGTTAATATCAATAATTGGTATTGGCTTTATATTAAATATTGAAAAATTAGTTACCTTGTGCCCTTTTGAAATAAATTTATTAACTAAAATTTCAGAACTATTCTGACTTTTTGTGAATAGTATGTGCAAGTTTTGTCTCCGAAATAATAAAATTTTCTCCAGCCTTAGATAAAATCTCTTCAGCTACATCAATGCCTATACTTTTGGCTTTTTCTACAATGCCAGTTTTGTGTGCTCTAAAAGATTTTTTCCCATCTAAAGATAGTAATTCTGCCTGCAAGAATAACTCTCCTTCATCATTAATAACGGCATTTGCACCAACAGGAGTATCACAAGCGCCATTCAATATTTCCAACAAAGAACGTTCTGCTTCTGCTAAAATTTGTGTTTCATTATCATTTACAGCTTTTAAAATTTCTTTAACTTCAGAATCTTCAGCTCTACATTGTGCCGTTACAATTCCTTGTCCTGCTGACGGAATAATCACATCTTTTGCAAAATATTCTTTTACTTCTGAATGAAATCCTAATCTTTTTAAGCCAGCCGCCGCAAGAACTATAGAATCAACAAGACCTTCTTTCATTTTATTTATTCTAGTATCCACGTTGCCTCTCAATGGAACAATTTTTAAATCATCTCTTAATCTTTTTAATTGAGAAAATCTTCTAACAGATGAAGTGCCAACGGTAGAACCTGGTTTTAAGTTTGCAAATGAATTTGCAATTGGAGATAAGAATGCATCTCGTTCATCTGTTCTTTTTAAATAACAAGTTAGTGATAATTTATTTGATGAAAAAGTCGGCACATCTTTAAGAGAATGAACTGCTACATCAATTGATTTTTCAAGTAAACACTCTTCAAGTTCTTTAACAAAAAGTCCCTTCCCACCCATCATGCCTAAATTTTCTGTCTTAAATTTATCGCCCGATGTTTTTATAATTTTAATAATAAGCTGATCTTCTTGAACGTCGGGATAAGCAAGTAATAATTTATCTCTGAAATGTTCTGTTTGAGCGAGTGATAATCTGCTTCCTCTTGTGCCAATAATAATTTTTCTATTTCTTAACATTTTGCTGATTTAATAACATTTTGCTGTATATTATCGCTACTTTTTATAGCGACAGGTGATCACACTCAATACATCTATGAAAAAAGATTTAACATTCCTTGGAATCGAGACTAGTTGCGACGAAACTGCTGCATCAATTGTAAGAGAAGATGCTGAAGGAAATGTCAAAATATTATCAAACGTGGTCTCCAGCCAAGTTGATGAGCATTTAAAATTTGGAGGAGTGGTCCCAGAAAACGCCGCAAGATCTCATGCTGAAAAAATTGATATTATAATAAAAAAAGCCATAGACGATAGTAAATGCAAATTTGAAGAATTAGACGGTGTTGCAGCAACAGCAGGTCCTGGTCTTTTAGTTTGTTTAATGGTTGGTCTGAGCGCTGGAAAAAGTATTGCAGGAATTTTAAAAAAACCATTTCTTGCAATTAATCATTTAGAAGGCCACGCGCTTACTCCAAGAATTTTTAATAAAATAGAATTTCCTTACCTTTTGCTTCTAGTATCGGGTGGTCATACACAATTTTTGATTGTTGAAGGAATTGGAAAATATAAAAGAATTGGAACAACCATTGATGATGCTCTTGGAGAAACTTTCGACAAAACAGCAAAAATGATTGGTCTTGAATTTCCAGGTGGACCAAAAATTGAAAGGCTTGCAAAAAATGGAAATGAAAAAACTTATGTCTTACCTAAACCAATATTAAATCATCCAGGATGTAATTTATCTTTTGCAGGATTGAAAACAGCAATTTTACAATTATCATCAAAAATAAAAACTGAAAAAGATAAAGAAAATCTTGCAGCCTCTTTTCAAAAAACAATTAATGAGATTCTATATGTTAAGTGTAAATCAGCTATGACTGAATTTTTTTCTAAATACAAAAATAATAAAAAAGTTTTTGTAATATCTGGCGGTGTTGCTTCAAATAAAAGTATTAGAAATAATTTAGATAAATTAAGTAAAGAAATGGGCTTTGAAAATTTCTTTCCACCCATTGAACTTTGTAGTGATAATGGAGCCATGATTGCTTGGGCTGGAATTGAAAGATTTAAAAAAGGAATGGAAGACAATCTTGAGGTTCTTGCAAAACCAAGATGGCCTTTAGATCCTGATGCACCTTTTTTAAAAGGAGCTGGAGTGAAATACTAATTTTGCATTATTCATTTTAAAAAATCATTGATTTATATAGATAAGTTTGGCTTTGTTTTGACACGGACACCCCTTAAAAATAGAAAAAAATTTATATGAACTACTGGCTAGTAAAATCAGAACCCTCAGTATGGTCGTTTAACGATCAAAAAAAATCAGGTTCCAAAGGAACTGTTTGGGATGGAGTTAGAAATTACCAAGCTGCAAATTATCTAAAACAAATGAAGTCAGGCGATCTTTGTTTTTTTTATCATTCTAATGAAGATAAAAAAATTATTGGAATAGTTAAAATTATTAAACCAGCTTTTATTGATCCAACTGATAAAGAAAAAAAGTTTGTGGCCGTAAAAGTTGCTTATTATAAAGATTTAATAGAACCCATTTCGCTTGCTAATATAAAAGAAAATAAGGAAATTTGTCACTTACCTCTTATTAAACAGAGCAGATTATCAGTAATGCCTATAGATTCAAAAAGCTGGAAAATAATATGTAAGATGGGTAGAATTTAAAAAATAAAAAGGGATTAGGGGATTAATGAGCGACAAACTTTTCAAGGTACCTGCGGATTGGGCAAAAAATTCTTACGTTAATCAGTCGTCATACGAAGCCAAATATAAAGAATCTATAAATAATAACGAAAAATTTTGGGCAGATGAAGGAAAGCGAATTCATTGGTTTAAACCCTACACAAAAGTTAAAGACGTAATTTACAGCACAAAAAAAGTTTCTATTAAATGGTTCTATGATGGAACCACAAACGTTTCCTACAATTGTATTGATAGACATCTTCCAAAAAGAGCAAAACAAACTGCAATTATTTTTGAAGGAGATGATCCAAAAGAATCTAAAAATATAACCTATCAAGAATTAAGTGATGAGGTTTGCAAACTTGCAAATGGATTAAAAGAAATTGGAGTTAAAAAGGGCGATCGAGTTACGATTTACATGCCAATGGTTCCAGAGGGGGTTTACGCAATGCTTGCTTGTACTCGAATTGGAGCAATTCACTCTGTTGTGTTTGGTGGTTTTTCTCCTGACTCTATTGTTAACAGAATTTTAGATTGCAAATCAGAATTTGTAATTACAGCTGATGAAGGGCTGAGAGGTCAAAAAGTTATTCCTTTAAAGAAAAATATTGATGAAGCATTGAAAAAATGTCCAAATGTTAAAAAATGTATTGTTCTTAAAAGAACTGGGGGCAACGTACCTTTCGATACAAAACGTGATGTTTGGTATCACGAGTTAACTTCTAAAATGTCTACAACATGTAAGCCTGAAGAAATGAATGCGGAAGATCCATTGTTTATTCTTTACACATCAGGATCTACTGGAAAACCAAAAGGAGTTTTACATACAACAGGTGGCTACTTAGTTTATGCTTCGATGACTCATCAATATATTTTTGATTATAAAGATGGAGATATTTATTGGTGCACTGCAGATATTGGTTGGGTGACAGGCCACAGTTATATTGTCTATGGTCCGCTATCAAATGGAGCAACCACTTTAGTATTTGAAGGAGTTCCAAGTTATCCTGATGCAAGTCGTTTCTGGCAGGTGATTGATAAACATAAAGTAAATATTTTTTATACAGCTCCAACTGCTCTTAGAGCTTTAATGCGTGAGGGTGATGCGATGGTTAAAAAAACAAGCAGAAAATCACTTAAACTTTTAGGTTCCGTTGGTGAACCCATTAATCCTGAGGCTTGGATTTGGTATCATAAAGTTGTGGGCGACTCTCGTTGTCCAATTGTTGATACTTGGTGGCAAACAGAAACAGGTGGAATTTTAATATCACCTCAGCCTGGTGCTATGGATCTAAAACCAGGATCGGCAACAAAACCATTCTATGGAATAAAGCCTGCTGTTGTTGATGAAAAAGGGAATGAACTAAGCGGTGCTTGCGAAGGCAGACTATGTATGTCGGACTCTTGGCCTGGACAGATGCGAACGGTCTATGGAGATCATCAAAGATTTATTGATACTTATTTTTCACAACATGACGGTAAATATTTTACAGGTGATGGATGTAAGAGAGATGAAGACGGATACTATTGGATTACAGGTCGAGTAGATGATGTCATTATTGTATCAGGTCACAATCTTGGAACTGCTGAAATAGAAAGCGCATTTGTTGCCCATCCAAAAGTTGCTGAGGCTGCAGTAGTTGGCTACCCACATGATATTAAAGGACAAGGCTTATACTGTTATGTAACTTTAAAAGTTGGTGAAGCAGGATCTGATGCTTTAACAAAAGAATTAAAAGATTTAGTTAGAAAAATTATTGGACCCCTTGCAACACCTGATCTTATTCATTACACGCCAGGTTTGCCAAAAACTAGATCTGGTAAAATTATGAGAAGAATTCTTAGAAAAGTTGCTGAAAACCAATTTGAAAATCTTGGCGACACTTCAACGCTTGCAGATCCTACAGTGGTGCAAAGTTTAATTGATAATAGATTAAATAAATAATCTAAAAGTCGTAAGTTATTCCTTTAGTCTCCCAATCTCCATAACGAGTAGGTTCTAATCCTTTTGGTCCATTAATTTCTCTTTTTTTTATTGGACTTTTATTTTTTTTTCTTTCAGAGGCTTCTTTTAAAGATTGCTCTGCATATTTTTTAAATTTATCTGACATTGGCATCAAGAGGTTTGAGAAGTTTTACAAAATCAACCATAATATTCTGCCACTGTACATCCATAGAATTTATTACAATCTCTTTATCTAAATCTTTAAGCTGATCTGCAATGGGCGACCAAGAAAAAAGGGCTTCGCAACTTTTATCAAATGGTCTTTGTTTGTAAGCCATGTGCCAATTTACTTTTTTAATTCTTTCATCAAATTCCTGAATAGATTTATTTTTTAATTCAATCTCAAGGCCAAAGGGCAGTTGGTCTTCTAAAATTTTTTTAAAAAATGAGTCTGCATGTGTAATAATGCTTCTGTCTTGCTTGTTGTAAATGTAGGAAAATGTAAATAGCAACAAATCTTGAACCGAAACTAAATAAATATTCCATCTTGCAATATTCACTGATGTTCCAAAGGGCACATCATTTAATGATTTATAAAAATTAATTCCTCCCATTCTAGTTCTTAAATATCCATAAAGAGTAAACTGAGACACAAAAGCAGATTTGTTGCTTATAAAATTTCTAAGATCATCAAAATTTGTGATTTTTTTTTCCCCTAAAAATGTTTTCTTTGCGGGGTCTATTAAAAAATCTTTAAATACACCTTTAACTTGTTTGACCATATTTTTTTGATCAAATCTCAAGGAAATATTGAATTTTTGAAAAAATTTCATCTTTACTAATAAATACAACTCCACTAGTGTTAAATCAAATAAACAAAGGGGGAAACAATGGCTACACCAAAACAAGAAGCCCATTGGCAGAAAACTAAAGGTTTAATGTTTATAACTTTAGCAATCTGGTTCTTTTTCTCAACAGTAGTCTTCATGTTTGCGGCTGACTTAAACAACGCAAGCTTCTTAGGTTATAAATTAGGATATTATATGACAGCGCAAGGCTCGATGCTGGCGTTTATCATATTAATTTTCTGGTCAAATAGCCGACAAGAAAAAATTGACAGAGAATTTGGTTTCTCTGATGAAGATAGGGAGGAAGACTAACAATGGCTAAAACTTCAAAACAATTTATCCAAGATTTACCTAAAATCTACGGTACGTATACCGGAGGTTTCTTGGTGTTCATCATATTGATGGGCGTCCTTGAAAAAATGGGTGTGTCTGGAAGAAACATCGGACTAGCGTTCGTGGGTTTCACAATCTTAATCTATGCGTTGATTGGTTGGATCTCAAGAACAACTGATGTTGATGAATACTACTTAGCAGGAAAAAAAGTTCCAACAGTATTTAACGGAATGGCAACTGCAGCTGACTGGATGTCAGGTGCGTCTTTCGTTGCAATGGCAGGTGGAATCTACTTTGGTGGATATACCTACATGGCATTCCTAATTGGTTGGACTGGTGGATACGTGTTAGTATCAACTCTTCTTGCTCCATATCTTAGAAAATTTGGATGTTACACAGTTCCAGATTTTATTGGAGCTAGATACGGTGGAAACCTTGCACGATTCTGCGCGGTATTAATTCTATTAATTGCATCATTTACTTATGTGACTGCACAAATTACAGCAACTGGAAGCATTGCACAGAAAGCTTTAAGTACGCCAGCTTTCCCAGTGTCATTTGAATTTGGTTGTTGGACAGGTTTAATTACTATTCTACTTTGCTCTATGCTTGGTGGAATGAGATCTGTTACTTGGTCGCAAGTTGCACAGTATATTGTGTTAATTATAGCTTACTTGATTCCTATCTTCTGGATATCTTGGAAATACAATTTCGGAGTATTCCCACATATAATGTTAGGAGATGAGGTGACAAGGCTTGCCGCACTTGAACAACAATATGGACTAACGAAGCATACTAAAGATGTCATGGATGCTGCCAAAATACCAAGTGATGCACTTGGAAATGCTACATCGCTTAAATACATTGTAGGCGGTCACTCAGCAGTTCCTGCAGGTCACGAAGTTGCTTGGAGATATATTTCTCTTGCAATTTGTATGATGGTCGGCACAGCGTCTTTACCTCACATTTTAATGAGGTACTTCACAACTCCTACTGTAACTTCAGCTAGAAGATCTGTTGGTTGGTCACTATTCTTCATTGGATTGCTTTATTTATCAGCACCGATGCTTGCAACAGTGTCTAAAATCAGCTTGATGGATCCTAATTTACCTACAGCTATTATTGGAAAGAAAATTTCTGATGTAATGGCAATCGAGTGGGTGAAAAACTGGATAGCGGTTGGTCAGGTGAGGATTGTAGACTTTAACAATGATGGCGTTCTGCAATTAAGTGAATGGTTCATGAATGAAGACGTGGTTGTTCTTGCAACTCCTGAAATAGCAGGTCTTCCATACGTGATCTCTGGACTTGTTGCTGCTGGTGGATTAGCTGCCGCGATGTCAACTGCGGATGGTCTAATTCTTGCTATGGCTAATGCAGTGTCTCACGACATCTACTACAAAATGATTGATCCAAAAGCTTCAGTGCAAAAAAGATTAATCGTTGCTCGTGTTCTTTTAGTTGTCCTTGGGTCTCTTGCTGCAATTTTTGCATCATTCAGACTTACAGGTATCTTAGGAGCCGTTGCGTGGGCGTTTGACTTTGCAATGTCTGGATTGTTCTTCCCACTTGTACTTGGTGTATGGTGGAAGAGAGCAACTCGAGCTGGTGCAATCGCTGGAATGTTATTAGGTCTTATCGCTGGATTTGCTTACCTAGTTTGGGTTGGCGTTCCGAATAAGGACATAACGTTCTTCATGGGTGCAACACCTTGGAAAGACATTCACTGGATATTTGTAGACAACTTACGATTTGGTATTCCTGGAGCTTTAGTTAGCTTGATTGCCATGGTTACAGTAAGTTTGATGACAAAACCAGAATCAAAAGCCGTTATGGACATGGTTGATGAAGTGAGAATCGCTTCAGGCAAAACTGTCGTAAGGCATGCTTAAATAAAACTTTTTCTCAAGGGGCGATTTATTCGCCCCTTGAACTTTCTAAAAAAAATTTTCTAAATTATGCCAGTCTGGGTTCTTGTTCTTGATTATATAATGGGAATGATTATGTGGACGCTTATTGGCAGAACAGCGATGAATATTTTTCAAAGAGAAGACTCTAATTTCTTTTTTATGAAAATATTCGTAAAATTTACAAATCCAATTATTAAACCCTTTGGCGTTATAACTCCAAGTTTTATCATAGCACCTTTAGTGCCACTTTATGTTGCTTGGTTTTTTTATATGTTCAGATTTTATTTTATGCCTTGGGCTCTAGGCTATTCAGTAATGGGTATGCTTTCTTTTCCATTGGAGAGTGAATTTACTCAAGTCTTCTTAAGTTTGTTTAAAAAATAATTATAAAAAAACGTTTTAAATTTCTTAAATTCATTTAATTGTGTGCTGTGGCACAAAATATAAAAATATCACCATCTATTCTATCAGCTGATTTTAGTATTCTAGGCGATGAAATTAAAAGTTTAGAACAAGCTGGCGCAGATTTAATTCACGTTGACGTTATGGACGGCCACTTTGTTCAAAATATTACCATGGGACCTCCTATTATTAAGATGATTAGAAAATGCACAAAACTTCCATTTGATGTGCATTTAATGATCTCTCCTGTTGAAAAATATATTAAAGCATTTGCAGATGCAGGCTCAGATATTATTACCATTCACCCTGAAGCAACGGATAATTTAAAAAGAGCTGTTGGCACCATTAAATCTTTAGGAAAAAAAGCAGGCGTTTCTTTAAATCCTAAAACACCCATTAGTGCTTTAATGGATGTTATTAATGATATTGATCTTATTTTAATTATGAGTGTAAACCCTGGCTTTGCAGGACAAAGTTTTATGGGTGAGGTTCTGCCTAAAGTAACTGAACTTAGAAAAATGATTAACGATAAAAAACTTAAAATTGATATTGAAATTGATGGTGGCATTAACTTTGAAACTGCACCTCTTGCAGTAAAAGCGGGTGCTAATATCTTGGTGTCTGGAACAACTATTTTTTCTGGTTCCTTAAAAGATAATATCCAAAAATTAAGAAATTGCGCTTAAGTGTCCAATCTCAATACATTTAATCTTTATCTTTTATCTTTAAAAAAAAGCTTTCAAGATCGATTAAGGGAGAAAAAATTTAAAAGTTCAAATTATAATGTTTCCTTAGGCGGTATTCAGCCTCATCGAATTTACGAATCCTCTAATATATTTTTAATTCAAGATCTTATTAATCATGATCCCATTATCCTCAATAGTGTCAGAAAATTTACAACTAATGTTTGGAAAATCACTAACTTAGAAGATGATAAAATAAAAAAACTTCACAATTTTTCCTGGCTACCTGCACTAAATATTAAAACTGAAAAAGAACTAGGCTGCTTAATTATTGACCAATGGATCAATAATTTTTCAAATTATAATGAAAAATACTGGACGCTTGATATCGTAACCATGCGGCTAATATATTGGA